>Ga0315915_1002709_pt1 | contig 22427 bp, 14 predicted proteins | sample MpolbnodulesMG_FD_207738 | JGI IMG/M metagenome (GOLD analysis project Ga0315915, IMG submission 207738) | Medicago polymorpha root nodule microbial communities from Los Angeles, California, United States - branched nodules | ecosystem: Host-associated > Plants > Roots > Nodule | place: USA... | reverse complement strand
TCATCAGGAGCATGAGCGTGCGAGCGTAATTATTACTACTTTGTAAACAACTTAATGTTGTTGTGAATTAGCTCACTACTTGCTAGAAACATTTTAAAAACCAATGAACATTGATAAATGCATGTTTTATTATCCAAAGAAACGATTAAAAAAAATATCATATCATTAAGTTAATTATTATTTTTTTGAATATTAGATATATATCATAGATAATTGATTTTCTTTCATTCTCGTTATTTAACTGCAGATTGGAAATGACCTCCCTCCTCCAAAACCCGTTCATCAATTCTCGCCCCCTCTTCCCCTCATCCAGCAGCCACACCCATTGGCTTATTTATTGGCATCTTCATATGGATTTCCCTCCTTACCTTGTCTGTTCTTGGGATAATCATTTGGCTTTTGGCTAAATGTTATCTCAAAAAGAGATGGCAACAACTAAAATAGAAACAACAAGAGGAAGTGGTAAAAAATGCAGCTCAAAGATCAAATACAGCCCCCGCCCCGGCTCATCATGAGCATGACCGGGCGAGCGTAACTATTACTACTCTGTGGTGTGTTGGACTTGTCTGTGGTTGTGTCTTCTTTATCATTGCATTAGACTATTTTATTTATGTGTCAACTGTTGTGCTAGACTTAAAAAGTAAACAACTTAAATATTGTTAAAAAAATAAAAAAAGTCATTCCAATATTTAATGTTGTTGTGAATTAGCTCACAACTTGCTAGAAATAATTACCAATGAGAAACATTTTAAAAAAACAATGAACATTGATAAATGCATGTTTTATAATTAAAGAAAAGATAAAAATAAAAAATAAAATTGTCATATCATTAATTTAAAATAAAAAATCAATTTTGAAGATTAGATATATCATAGATAATTGATTTTCTTTCATTCTCGTTATTTAAATGACTCTTGAAGTCATATGCATTTCAACCACTGACAACAACATCAACTACAAGCATGAATTATCAATATATCTTGCAAATAATGCATATCTCACCCATTTTTGTTTTATTTTTGAAAACTTGATATCCACTCTCATTCTTCATGTATTAAAAATTATTTTTGTATCATACATTTCAATCATAAACAACATTACTAACTACATGCACGGACCTCTATTTTTGCAAATAGTGATGTCTCCCTCATTCATCTTGTATTAAATGTGAATATTTATATCATCCGTATCATGTGAGAATAAATATCACATGTGTTAAAAATATAAATTGATTGCAAATTTTAACTCCTTCTATATTTATGTAGTTTTTTTACATATTATCTATCAAATATATGATTTTATTTTAAATGATCGCATAAAATTTTGTTACATTCTTTTTTTTTAATGAATTTTGTTATATTTTATTTTTTTATGGATAAATTATAAATTATATTATTCACCACTTTGAAATTAGATGAGGAAAATCAACAACATTAATTGTTTATTTGATCTTTCATTTGTTTTTATTTATTCTTTTATATTTTCTTCTTCTTTTTGCTCAAAGTTGTAAAATCAAATAGACTTTTGCAGACACACAAGTACCAAAAATTGTTATCCATCTAACAATTAGCATACCATGTTATGAATAATCACACACTGTCAGATCTTGACCGTTCACTTCAGATTGGATGGTTGAGATTTGCTACTGTGGCAAACTGTGTGAATTTACTACAGCAGCAAATCCAGATCCATTTTTTACTACTCACTCCGCACATTGCTAACACAGTGGGTTCAATCTTTCAACAAAACCCATTTTGGAAACTGTCAGTTTAGAAGCAAACAAACCGGATTTCCGTGAATGAATCAGATTCAGCTCCGAATAAAGACAATAGCAACTCCGGTGAACTTTCTAGTTCGAGTGAGAACTCTCCGACTGCGGATATAAATGTGAAAGGAGCGAAACCGAGTCATTCGAGACCCGATTCAGGATCCGGGTTGTTACATTTGGGTCAAATGGCGAATCGAAGTTCGAGAGGTGATGTTCTTGGTTCTGGTTCCGGAAAGAAGTGATGTTCTTATGTTGTTGTTGTTGTGTTTTAGAGGGAGAAAAAAAAATGTTTGTTATAGTTTCTGGAAAGTTAAAAAATTGGAAAGACAAATTGAAAATTTTATTTGATAGTGAAATTGAGAGATGCGCACCTTTGATTTTGTTTTTCTTCTTGGTTGCTGCGATGAATGAATGAATATATGATGATGAAGATGAAAAAAAGGTGGAAGGGAGAAGATGAAGAAAATGAAAGAAAAATTAGGTGTTGGTGGTACATCGTAAAATATAACAGACCTGCGTAATCTAATGGTCCTTTTTAAAAACATAAAGATCAAATGGTTTAAATTAAAATAATTAATAGGATCTACGGTGGACCACTCTTAAAGTTGGTCCACCATATACATTTGGGGTTAAAGTTACCAGCCACAGACCTTTTTGACTAACAGAGCAAAACAAGAGGGACCAAAATGTTGATTTTTCGAGTTTTGGGATCAAAATAAAAACAAGAAATTATTTAGGAGACTAAAAGTCCAATTACACCATTTAAAAAATATTTGTCAAATAAAACGTTATGTGTGTTTTGTTGAATGTCGTTAATCTTAACAGATCTTAATAGCATATTAAATGATTTTACTTTTAATAAATTTCCATAGGGACGATGCATATATTATAAACTTTCAATCGAGCGGTGGATTTTATAAAATTTGTATTTGTTAAAATGTTATTGAGCAGTGTAACATTGCACCGATATAATTTGATTCTTCATGTATAGATAATTTGAAATACTTACTCATACACACACATATGTTTTTGGTCCTTTAAATATTTCAACTTTTCGTTTTAGTCACTCTAATTGCTTGAACTTTAGTCTCCCATAAGTTTTTCACCACCACTTTTGGTCCTTGCTTTTCGGTCAACTCATGTGTATCATTCAAAATTTTGAATGAAGTTTTGTATAAACATTTATAATCAAGACAGAAGAAAATAGACAATTTATTTATAACAGACAATAAAAATTAAGTTTAAATTCAGTGTTGTTCTCTGTGTTTTGGTAAAATTGTAATTATAGTCCCACCATTTTTAATCATTAAATTTTGGTTCCCTCCTTTAAAATTTTTTAGGAACCGATGATTATGATAATCAAATTTGATAATGTGACAATAATCTAGGTGATCTGACATGAAAACAAAATTTCTCCTAGATGAAAGCCTTCAAAAACAAGGTGTTAAATTGACGCACGACCAATCACAAAGAGTGGAAAGAAGATAAATTGCAATAATGTAAGAGGCTCAAAGTGAATAAATACTGTCACACAATCAAATAAGTATGTCAAAATTTCAAAATTTCTCATATGGAGACCAAAATTGCAAAGTTGGAGGCCAAAATTACGATTTTGCCAAAATAAGAGGGGAATCTTTTTTTATTTAAGCTTAAAAATTAACAGTACGTATTAATATGCAGTCATAATCAACTTTATACAACGGTCTTTGCATATCATGATTTTGAAATATAGCAAATCTCTCACTTCAAATAAACTACTACTGCATCCTAAAATTTAATAATTGTGTATGTGATCCATCAAGGAAGATGCTAATAATGCTTTTAATCAGGGGGGGCTGCAAAGGTTAGTGGTTCTTCCACTATAAATTGTGGTGGACCTTTATTAGTGGCTGGCAGGGTTTGTTGATAGTTGGGTGAAATAACATTGCTTAGTTAGCATTAAATTAAAATAGACAAAGAAAGAGTGCGCAATTTCAACAATGCCAGATCACTTATTATCAAAGAAGCAGGACAATTATTCCAATCTAAGCTCTCTTGATTGGACAGTATGCTTAAATTTCATAGTTACAGTAAAATTCCTTTGGTCAAGTTTTTTCTAGTAGGCCACTAATAATATTCCAACTGAACTAAAATGGATTGGAAAAAAGTTTTGTTTTGTGTTTTAAAGTAACAACTTGATTGGAGTCGTGTGTTATTATTGTCTATTACTCCTTTGAAAAGTACAATTTGTGAAGATAATTATTGTAATAATTATTTGGTGTGGTGTTGACTCGAGACCACATGTTTCTCTCAAAGTTTCAGATTTGATTATCCTTAGTACCAATTTCAGTGAGATAGTTTGACTTCTTGAAAAAGAAAAAATGAAAGTAATGTGAACTTAGTTTCTCATTTTATTGGAAAGCCTTATATAAACCACTGCTCAAGGGGCTAAAATAACTTCTTTATTGAGAAATTCTCGAATACTATGACAGCGTACACAACTTATAGCTCTAAGGCATTCACTTACACGGGAGTACTATCAACACTCGTTTAAATTAACTTTCAATATACTTTTTGTAATTAGACTAGTCATCAAAGACTGAATTATATATCATGTTAAGTTTGCAAGTGACCAAGAGGAATTCCATTGAAGCGTGATGTATGTGGTAGAAGAGATTTGGCAAATCCACCGTCTGTGTACATTATCTATTTATAAAGCATGATTTGGAGTTATGTGGTCTCCAACTCAATGTCACCAAGACACTAAAGTTGCTTATCTGTTATAAATTATGTTATTGATCTTTATGTCACATACATCAAATCACATCATAGTGTCGCTTTTTGAAATTAGTTTCTAAAATATCTACATTTATATTTACATAACATAATTTGATTGGATGCAGGTATACAATAAAATTACAACGGTGTGTTTACAAATTAAATCTATAAACTATTTAGAGGATAGACCTCACTATTTGGAAACATGGAGGAAAATTTATAAGCAGAAAAAGAATGCCTGTAAAGTATAAACCAAATAAGTTAAGAAATTAACACTTTTTTTCCTTCTCTAAATGAGGTACCATAATACCATTTCTTGATACTATAAACACTGAAAAAAGATGTATAATGATGCAATGTTACTTTTATTATTTTATAGACACACTCACAATTACACTATTCTGTGTTCCCAATTGAAATATGTATTGGCTATAAAAGAATCTACCAATCTCCGCAGACTCAATAGTTCCAAACCAATAATAAATACCAGCTATCCCTGCAATTCTAAAGCAAATTCAAAAAAAGCCAAAACTACAACTCTCATATTGGAGCTAAAAGATGAATATGCTGATTTTCAAGTGTCTTCAGATGGCTTTGCTGCTAGTATTCTCTGGCAGATTCACCATAGCAGAAAAGAAAACACAACATCTTAAAAGAACATACATAATTCACATGGACAAGTTCAACATGCCAGCAAGTTTCGACGATCATCTCCAATGGTATGATTCATCACTAAAATCAGTATCAGACACTGCAGAGACGATGTATACCTACAAACATGTAGCTCATGGCTTCTCCACAAGGCTAACTACTCAAGAGGCAGACTTACTCACAAAGCAACCGGGAATTCTCTCGGTTATCCCTGAAGTTAGATACGAGCTTCACACAACTCGAACACCAGAGTTCCTCGGATTAGAGAAAACAACCACTCTTTTACCGTCCTCTGGAAAACAAAGCGAGGTGATTGTTGGAGTAATTGACACAGGTGTATGGCCTGAACTAAAAAGCTTCGATGACACTGGACTTGGACCAGTACCCACAAGCTGGAAAGGGGAATGTGAGACAGGTAAAACCTTCAACTCATCAAACTGTAACAAGAAACTTGTTGGTGCAAGGTTTTTTGCTAAAGGCTACGAGGCAGCTTTTGGACCTATTGATGAAAACACGGAATCAAAATCACCAAGGGATGATGACGGGCATGGAAGTCACACCTCAACTACAGCAGCAGGTTCTGCAGTTGCAGGAGCAAGCCTCTTTGGTTTCGCTTCTGGGACAGCAAAAGGCATGGCTACACAAGCTCGAGTGGCCGCTTACAAAGTGTGTTGGCTTGGTGGCTGCTTTACATCAGACATAGCTGCTGCGATTGACAAGGCCATCGAAGACGGTGTCAACGTCCTCTCTATGTCTATTGGTGGAGGTTTAATGGACTACTACAAAGACACTGTTGCAATGGGAACTTTTGCAGCCATAGAACATGGAATACTAGTATCCAGTTCAGCAGGAAACGGTGGACCTAGTAAAGCAAGTTTGGCTAATGTTGCACCATGGATAACCACTGTCGGTGCCGGAACTATAGACCGCGATTTCCCTGCCTATATTACCCTTGGAAATGGGAAGAGATACAACGGCGTGTCTCTTTACAATGGAAAATTGCCACCTAACTCTCCACTGCCACTTGTTTATGCTGCTAATGTCAGCCAGGATTCCAGTGATAACCTGTGCAGCACAGATAGTTTGATTCCTAGCAAAGTTTCAGGAAAAATAGTGATATGTGACCGAGGAGGAAATCCTAGAGCTGAAAAGAGTTTGGTGGTCAAACGTGCAGGAGGAATTGGGATGATTTTAGCAAACAACCAAGATTATGGTGAAGAGCTAGTTGCTGACTCCTTTCTCCTCCCTGCAGCAGCTTTGGGAGAGAAAGCAAGCAATGAAATAAAGAAGTATGCTTCTTCAGCTCCCAATCCAACAGCTAAAATTGCATTTGGCGGTACCCAGTTAGGGGTTCAACCATCCCCAGTGGTGGCAGCTTTCAGCTCTAGAGGACCAAATATACTCACACCAAAAATACTCAAACCAGACCTTATAGCTCCAGGAGTCAACATTTTAGCTGGATGGAGTGGGAAAGTTGGACCAACTGGCTTGTCAGTTGACACAAGGCATGTGAGCTTCAACATCATCTCTGGGACATCCATGTCATGCCCCCATGTAAGTGGGTTAGCTGCTCTTCTTAAGGGAGCCCATCCTGAATGGAGTCCTGCAGCTATAAGATCCGCACTCATGACCACGTCTTATGGCACGTACAAAAATGGGCAAACCATAAAAGATGTCGCTACTGGGATACCTGCTACACCGTTTGATTATGGTTCCGGGCATGTGGATCCAGTAGCTGCTCTTGATCCTGGCCTTGTATACGATGCTACCACCGACGACTATTTGAACTTCCTCTGTGCCTTGAACTACAATTCATTTCAAATAAAGCTTGTTGCAAGAAGAGAGTTTACGTGCGATAAAAGGATTAAGTACAGGGTGGAAGATCTCAATTACCCATCTTTTTCTGTGCCATTTGACACAGCTTCAGGCAGGGGTAGTTCTCACAAACCAACCATTGTCCAGTACAAAAGGATATTAACTAACGTAGGGACCCCATCGACATATAAAGTTTCAGTGTCAACACAGTCTCCTTTGGATAAGATCGTGGTTGAACCACAGACACTTAGCTTCAAGGAACTTAATGAGAAGAAGAGCTATACTGTAACGTTCACATCTCATTCAATGCCTTCTGGTACAACAAGCTTTGCTCATCTGGAATGGTCGGATGAGAAACATAAGGTCACTAGTCCCATTGCTTTCAGCTGGACTTGACAGTGATATTTCAAGGTCCTAACTCTGGATTACCTGCTGCAAATATGGTCCAAGTACGAGAATAATTGTATCTCTCTTTTTCAGTAAGTGTTTGGTCCAGCTAAGAAGCCTATAATAGAGTCATATATGTATGCCTCTTTGCTGTGATTCCATGTAAAGAATAATTTTGTAGAGAAAATCCAGGACAATGGCACATGTCAGAATTGTAATTGAATAGCAATCCCAGCTTTCCGCAGCTTACGTCACAAAGGAACTTATCAAATAATTGATCTATTTTACAGGCATCAATATGACATTTCACCAGCATATTTAAATTATTTATTGTCAATGAAATTAGTGATGAGTAGAAATAATAATAATAATAATAATAATAATAATAATAATAATAATAATAATAATAATAATAAAGTAATAAGGAAGATAAATATGGAGCATTAACCAAAAACTGGCGTTTCATGACAGCAAGGACTTTGGTTACACCCAATGCAGGACAGGTACTGCTTGGTGTGATACATCTAGCCAAATCCCCAGTTCAGAAAAATTATCATTTTTGTTTTAGGAAAAAAAGCAACCCTCGTTTCAATTATCAATTATATCCCTAAAATGCAACAACCAGCGCGTGCAACAGTGATAGACATTTACCAAATTAGGAACAGATTAATGGTTGAAAATTCAATGAATTAATGGAGTGCCATAATCTTGTGTTAGCAACTACTCTACCACACACACAAAGCCAGTAGACTTGCTTGTGATTGAAGTGGTCCATGACATACAAATGCATATAGTAGTGTGCTCATGTTCCTTAGATCATCAATATGGTGAACATGCATAGATACTGGTTTTTCATACTGTATCCCCCCACTTACCTCTGAAATAGGAGTATACGATGAGTCATAAATTCGAACGTACTGTACCTCTGCCATCCAATTCTGGAATCAATTCTAAAGTAAATATCAGCTGATTTTGTTTCTTCCAAACAATCAGAACCACCAATCAACGAGAAAAAAGGATCTGTTTTTCAATCAGAATCCTAAATATACCATGTGAACAGCTACATTTGAATGTTTAAAAATCCAGTTTTACGGTAACGACTCTTTTGCGCAAGTAATTCAATAGGATGATGACATTTGCATAAGAACTCATCATTGGCTATATGGCTAGATTGCCACCCCTACTTCATAAAAGCATAACAGAGGAAAATGAGAATTTTGATTTTACTCATTTGAAAGAGACTTAATGTGGAATGGAAATCTTAGGCCCCAATTACTTCTCTGTTTCATGTTTTCATTTTCACTTCAACTAATAAACATAAAAAAATATGAATTTAAAAACTATGAAAATCTAGCATTTCCAAAAACTATGAAAATGTCAAAACATTGTTTTAATTACTTCTCTGTTTCATATTTTCCTCACCATTTTCTTTCACAACATTTGAAAACTAATCTAGCATTTCCAAAAACTATGAAAATGTCAAAACATTGGTTTAATTACTTTTGAGAATACATTCTTCATAGTTTGTCATCAATCTTATCCTTATCACAATGCTCCACTACATGAGTATTTCATCTTCTTCTTAACAATTTAAATGAACACGAATTTTAGGAAAAGAAAACTGGAAATATTTCTAGAAAGTAAACGGAGGCTTAGATTTTGCTCATGTTAACATTTTAAAATGAAATCCTTCAATATCAAGTACAATGTACTCTCTTGACCCATGTAGACTGTAAGCTCATAATTTTTTTAAAATAATTATAAGCTCATAACTTCTAAATTCAAAGTACACCCAATGTAATAAAATTTTGAAATAAAGCTCAAGATGTCAATATGACACTACCTGTTCTCTTACACAAGCAACAATACAATATGTGTTGGTATCTTTCTGAAAATGCAAACAAAATCAGACCTTACATTCAAAACTAAAAATCACTCAGAGTCATCTGCAGACTGACAAACAGGGAGGTAGTATGTATCAAGCTGCCAGTATCTGTGTTTGACACCTTCCCAAACTTCTTCCCCCAAACAATCCTTAACAGGCAATGGAATTAATTGTGTGGAATACCCCAAATTCTCAAGCTCAAGAGATACCAAGTGGCAGTAAACAACATGGAAAAATGCATTACCACCACAAAGGCCATTGAAGAAAGAGTATATTCCACCCGGCTTCAACAATACAGGGAGATGTTGGTGAAACTCTCTCAAGTCATCATAGTACTCCCCGTAGGTGTCGAAGAATATCCCTGAAAAAGAAAATCAAAACAAACGGCCCACGTCAAAGAGTTTAGAGGCACAGTCCAGTTACAAATTGCCAGGCATTACAACCAAACAAACAGAAAACTTTCCCTATGTTTTTCACATAAGCAAAACTTACATTCCTGGAAAGCATCTGGGAAACAGCCACAACTTTAGCATATTTCCAAATATCTTAGCAAAATAATAGCTCACAACAGTGTGTGACTTAAGAATTACCTGGCCTTTGAACATTAAATAAAAAAAATTGGTTTATCGGTGGATTGTATCAGAATTGGTTTAACTTCCTATCAACCGTGATGTTAGTGAAAATACATGTGTTTGGTTTCTCTCAAACAAAATTGATTTTACCTCAAAACTTAGTTTGATTAGAAGTGATTAAAAGTAGCATCTATGTTGGATTAGAAAATCAACACTACTTTTATATCAAACTTGCTTTCATAGTTAAGTGAAAAACAGCAGTGAAGGGCCTATAGCACATTGCCTAAGTTTTAACTTTCAAAGTTAAGTAAAAAACAGCAGTAAAGGGCCTATAGCACATTGATGTTTATGCACACAAGAGTTAGCAATTACCATCATATGTTTCAAGCTCAGACAGGACATCTTGCCACCGACCAAAAATGATCTTAACATTTTCCTTCTCACCCCAACCCGTGCGAAGCATACGTTCATAAACCTCAGGATGAGCCTCAACAATAGTATGTTTCACAGGTGAATATTGTTGTATAGCTGTATCAACAAGACCCATTCCAAATCCAATATTGAGTACATGACCACCTCCTGAACAAACAGCTTTAGCATGAGCCTCCATCAATGGCTTCTCCCATGCCATCATCACAGCTTTACTTTCAGAATCCATTACTTTGTCTTCACTAAAACTTACCCTATCTTCCAAATAATCATAACCGGAATCATTGTTTTTCTTTTCCTTCCTAGCAATTGTTCCCAACACTAATTCAGATCGAATACCTAACAAAGTAAAATACACAAAATGAACTTCTAAAATTACTCTAACAAAATAACTCAATAGCACCGACACTTCTAATTGAAGGCATGTTCCAATACATGTCAGGGTTGAACACAATCGCGACACCAACACATGTAATTATATTCAATTTTAATTATGTCATTTTTACAAATCATTACTGGTGTTGAAGCGTGTCCGAGTCAATTTCGTGCCAGGATGCATAGTTAATTAGATATAAAGAATGATTTGAATTTGGTACCAGCATTGAGAAGAAGCTCATAAGCTTCTTGGTGACCTTCTTGCATTGCGAAATCACCGGCGGAGAGGTTGGAAGGAGAAAGAGCGTTCCAAGGAGCACCGGCGGAGAGAAGGATGTCGAGGATGGGTGCATGGTCGTGCTTTGCGGCGTGCATAAGAGGAGTGAGACCATCGCCGTCGAAATAAGTAACGTCGGCGCCGGAGTCAATTAGAGACTTTACCTTCTCCGTCTCACCTTTAATCGCCGCCTCGCATAGTTCTTCCTCCTTCATTTTTGCGCCACTCTAAGCTTACTCAGCATTTCTTCTCTCCACTTCCTTCTTTTTATTACCTGTCGTAATCTTTTTTCAATCATATGTTGTTTTTAAAAAATGTGTCAAAAAAAAATTGTTTTTAATTATTTATTTTTTATGAATTTAATGATGATGGGTTGATATCCTAAAATAACTGCATATCGATTGTATTTACTATATAAATTATTTTAATTTTTTTTATATGGTGGTTTAGGTTTGACCCCGGATCTTGTATATATTATCAACTAAGTTAAACTTACGAGGACATACTAATTTTTTTGGGTGGTCAGGGTTCGAACCAAAGATGTTGCATATATTATGTATTATCTTTATCAACTGAGCTAAACTTATGAGGAGAACTAGTTTTGTTTTTAAATACATGGTGTAATCAACCACTTTATACATGTTTCAAAAAAAAAAAGGATTTTATACATGTTAATCTATACAACTTTGAACATTAATGTTTTTAGTTATTTATAATAAAAAATCTAAAAAAAATTGATATATTATATCTTATAAATTAGTTAAAAAATATGATAAAAATAAATTATATGAATAATACAAATTGTTAAATTACAACGTGTAAAAAAGAAAGAAGATAATATGATTTTACACATCCACGGCAAACAATAACGTTGAACAAACATTATGTGTTAATCATCAAACCTTTTTATCCTGATGAATGAAGGATTAACATTAAAAAACAAAAATGCTCATGTTAATATATAAAGATATAAATTGTATATTAAACTTATTTAAATTTATTTCTCATTTATTTTTTTGTTGTTGCAAGAACTAATACATTTTGTTTTTTGAATGGATGGAGAAATCTTGAGAAATATAATTTTTTGGTTTTGAAAGTGCGAAATGTTGTTATGCGTTGATGCAACGGAAGATTGTAGTTAGCAGCGAATCAGAAAACGACGGCGAACCGGCTCCCATACAATACAAACAGAAACAATCGCCTAAAAATAACCACGCACGCGATTGGATCCATCATTTGAGATTTTCATGGCGTCAATTTTTGATCGTTGGGAAAAAGATCCTTTCTTTAACGCCGCCGAAGAAGTTCAAGAATCTGCCGACAGGTTTTATTATTATTACATTACATTCATTTTTATTTAATTCTATATTTGTTTTTTCTCTTCTAATTAATTCCATTACGTAGGAAACAGACCCCTGCCAAATTCAAACAATTTTAATTATTATTAAATTTATAAGCTTGATGAATTTTCATGTTTTTCTCGTTATTGAATTGCTATGATTTGTGTGCTTGAAGGGTAGAATCTATTTATAGGACATGGATTCACGCGGTCAAAGATGCATCCAGCCCTTGGAACTCTGTTGAACTCCGCAGAGATCTTCATACCGCCCTCGGCACCGCTAAATTGCAGGTAATTCAATGCACATATGAATATTTTGAATTAGGTCATGACCTGCGCACAAACTAACATTAAATCAATACACATCTAACCTGTGCGTGTCAGTCGTGACAATAATAATGATTACGTTGTTGAATTTGGGTTGGAAGTGCAGCTAGATGAGTTTCAACGGGCAGTCAGGTTAAGTTATAGCAAAAGTTCGAGTAATGATACTAGAAACAGGCACCAAGATTTCCTTGTGGCTATTGATGGCAAGATTTCAAAAGTGGAGCATTTGTTACAACTGCAAGAGTCAGTTCCTTTAGGTAGCAACAAGGTGTCTCCGCCTTGGGTGTCGCTGGATGAAGGAGAGCGAAATGAGCTAGCTTCATTTCTTTCAGGGATGCCGATGCCGTCTGCTGGTGGCAAACCTCCCCTTAAATGTACCGGTAGAGGCAGTGCAAATCCACAATTAAGTGATGCAGATTCATATAGAGCAATGGAGGAGGAGAAACTGCACGGACATCGTAGGGTGGCTAGTGCTGATGTTGATATTAGTTCTTGGAAGATCCCCGTTTTGGATGATGTGCAACGATCAACTTCCTCTAATGATTCTTCTGGTCCTATGCATAAGGTAGCCAGTCTCTCTGGATTTTTTAGTTCTGTGGAATCCATCTCTAAGTTTAAGTGGCCTAAGAATGGTTATAGGAAGCTGAAAGCAGGGAATCATCATCAAGAAACTGATAATGCACTGCTACCGTCAACTGAATTCAATGGAGTGCGTTCTTAATCTGCTTTTTTTTTTATTCTATTTACGTAGATTTGCTCGAGTATTTTTAATGCATTTGCCAAATTGATTAATTACTTCTTTTTCTCACTAAAAAAAAGGCCATCAATGCTTGCAATGAAAGAAGTAAGAGTTGCGTAAGTAGTTGTGATGAATGTTATGATAAGCCACTCCACGGGTGGTATGGGGCTTTCCAAAGACAACTTCAAAGATCTCAATACCAAATGCAATACAACCGGCCTGTTCAAATGACTGTCTGGATTGTTATTATCCTTTGCTTCATTGGTAAGCTCTGATCTTTATGTGTTCAAATAACTGTCTGGATTGTTGTTATCCTTTGCTTCATTGTTAAGTTCTGATCTTTGTGTGTGCTCAAATAACTGCTGGATTGTTTTTTATCCTCTGATTCATTGGTAAGCTCCAAATCTTTGTGTATCTAGACGTGTCTACAAAAATGCATGCACCTGCATTTCTCAAACTGTTAGTCATTTCCACGTGTAACCGCTTCTTACAACTTCCAATAATATGTATGTCCTTTTTTTATAATGATTTCCATTTACCTCTAACTCGGTGTCCTAAAACCTTACTTATTTCCCCCTTTTTTCCACTCCTTTGCTGATGAATGCCATTTCTTGGAAAGAAAATATTCATACTTTCTTGTATTGATGATTTTGTTGCTGTTATATGGCTCACACCGACACGGGGTTATGTTAAATTTCTAGAACCCCGGATAAACAATATGCAGTATGTTTTGGAAAACTTCTAAATATCATGCAAGAATTGTCACATTTTCCTCTTTTAAAGCAGTTCTATGGAATTGTATAGTTGAGTGTTTCTACCTCCCAAAGGGTGTTGTGTGAGCCTTCAGTTCTTACGCCTCACCGTTCGACGGAAGGCATAGAAGCTATCTCAATCTAAATGCTCTGTTCAACTGTTGCTCATATGGATGCTACTTCTGTTCAGTTTTTTTTTTCCTTCCTCCTCTCATTCTTGCAATAGTATATGTTGGCTAACAATTTTGATTTATGTGCAGTTTTAATTGCATTTGGTGCAATGTAGAAGGGAAGATGTAAATACATCTCATGTCAGTTTTTGTATGGCACCAAATTGGGGATATATAGACAGTCAAAAATCGTTCAATAGAAGTTTGTATAATCTATGATGTCGCTTAAGCAAGCGAGAGGTTTTTTTACGGTTCTCGCTAGCTTGCGAGGTGTCAATATAACACGTAAAGTGCTTTGAGATAATTATTTAGAGCCTTGATTGATACACAGAAGTACCACTTCCTTACTATTTTTATCTTTTATCTTTTCGCCCATGTTCTCATGAATAATTGTGTTTATTCTCTGTTCACAAGTTGTACATGCCAAAGTGAATCGGCCTACTAACTGTTGTAATGTATATTAAAGCATGCCTTCTCGGTATGAGAATTTATAATGTACGGAAACATTAAGTTTTGTACATATAAATTGAGATTGAAATGTACCATCTTCATTCATGTGAATGCACAAGCACATAGGCGCCCTTGGAACTTTGAAGTTGGGGCTAAGCACGTATCTATTTATATCTAATGTGATGTTCTCCTTTACGAAGTACAAATAATGTTTTTCGAACTTGAAGGCCAAATAAATGAAAACAGGTTATTGTAAAAAAAATAAATTAAAACAGGTCTATTAAGTAATTGTATACATATTCCGGACCATAGGAAAATCATAAGATTTTTGGTACTTTTTTGGAAGACAAAAAAACTACATCAGTCTCGCCTTTTCCAAAAATTAGTATGGGGTGTTTGGTTCCATTTCTACAATGGATAAAATTGATTATGATATGTTTGGTTGCTATCAAGTATAAATTATTTTGTCTTTCGAATTGATTCTATTTGAAGTTAAGATTTGCAACGTTTGCTTATAGAATTGATTTTTACACATAAATTTAAAGTTCAAAACGTTTTTATATGAATGTTTCTTAACACAAATCGCTCTATCTTCAACGCGTTTTTTATCATAATCAATTTTACGAAAACTAATACTTTAGTTTTGTAACCAAAAAAGATTTTCAAACACAGTATCTTATGTTATAGGTATCCCTGTTGTACTCACAATTTTATGCACTCACCATTAATACAAAGAGAAATGTAACCAAAAAAGATTTCCAAACAGAGTATACTATGGTATTGGTATCTCTGCTGTACTCACATTATTATGCACTTACCAGTAGTACAAAGAGATATGAATATGATGGTATCTCACTTCATTGAGCTAAGAAATTGAAGGAGTATGAGTGAAAAGTTCAGAGTTCAAACCCTTACAAGAGAAAAAATACTCACATAACAATTAACACACTAACATTTGTTAATAAAAAAATGTGACTTAAAGCGATTTCCCATTATCACCTTTAGAAACAAAGTTTCAATAGGATGATTTAAGAGAAATATTTTGGTGATCACCTCAATAAAAATACATACTCAAACATTCTTGTGACCACAAACTTTCTTGTGATTTGATCTAGTAATCAACAGTGTCTGCTATGGTGATGAGGCGGTAACCAAAATAGATACAAGCAAAAAGAATTGGAACAAAGAACTCCAGAAATGTCACTGTTTTGGACGTACTGTCCTCTTTGATCACAAAAGCACTCATTTCTTTGCTCCTTGGTTCATTGTCCTCAACAACATCCTTACCATCAAACTTTACAATTGTGGCACCTTCAAGTACACCCACTTGGTATTTTAGGACTAAATTTTGAGCTGCTTTACTGTGTCCAACAGCATCAAACTCCTTTGTTGCATCCTTCCCTGCAACCTCTACTATCACTTCTTCCCCTCCTGGATGTTCCTCCAAGAATTTTGTCACATCCAACACCTACAAATAAAAAATTAAGCAATTTTCAAGACCCTTCTAAAATATGTGTATGATATTATTGAGATACGTTATTTCAGATACTTTCTTTCGATAAATAACACACCAATAATGTCGTTTTTTCTACTAGTGAAAGGATTAATTTACTTACTCTGCCGTTGATCACAAGCAAACAGTCTTTGTTGGACTTGTGTTGGGAGATCTGTGAGAGGGTGAAAACTCTTTGATTTGCCATGGTTGTAAATGAGATTTTGACTTTGAAAATTGACACAATAAGCTTGGTACTTTATAGACAGGGTGGTAGATGTGGCAGTACATATTAACATATTCTGCAGGTTATCAACTACCAGTCTACCTACCACTTGGATTGGAAGATCAAACAATCTTACGACGTATCCGTCTTCTATTGGATTTATAGATGTGAGTTTCAGCATGCACATTGCACAAGTTGTTTTACGTGGCTCTTTCTTCTCATTAAAAAAAGTTACTACATATTATACGGCATAATAGGATTGAAACCTGAACACGTAAGTCTTTGAAAATGATTGATTTTACTTTTTAGTTATTGTTTTTTAACTGTGTTATTGATACTTTTTAGTTATCTTTTAGGGAGGTTTTCTCACCCCTTCAAATTACAATCTTTTTCATCTACAAAAATTCAAATTAAGACATTGTTTAAAAAATTTGAGTTAAATTCTGTTCAAACCGATCAATTTTGCATATAATATACTCATTCCAATCTCAATTATAGACAACTAACATCACATTTTTTTTTAGGAAACATCACAATTTTATGTTTTTAGTGAATATTTCTCATAGGGAGAAGGTGGAAGGCAAACTAAGATGAATGCATTTTAAAAAATAATGAAAACAATTTTTTTGCACTAAAATTATTTGAAATTTTTTATATATATTTTCTATAAAACAAAAACTTGATACAACTTGAAAGCAAACGGGTCCTTAGTCTTGATAAAAAGTTAAGTTGAATTAAGTACAATCAATATTTTATTTTTTTTTAAGAAAATTAAGTACAATCAATATTAGTGACCTCACTATAAATTAATACGTTTTTGAAAGTAAAATTGATGATATTTACAGCTGGGTTGTAAAAGGATTTTAGTTCCAATGGATGGTAAATTTTTTAATTGAATGAATAATATTCTGAAAATAATAGCAATAAAATTAGTTGAGTTAACTAAATGTTGTTTATACTTTATGTCCTAGACAATAAATACCGATAATAGGAGAGGGAGTATAATCATTTTAATGAAGCCAGCAAAATATTAGGTGCCATTCATTTCATAAACTGCTGCTAACTGATACAATCATACAATTATGCAGTTTCAGAAAATGCGAATGAACTAAAAAGTTTTAGACAAGATTTGCATATCTCCACAGGCTTCATGTTATTAGAAATGTTATTCCTGTCCATCGGCATAAGGCCATGCAACCTTGCTCGTGGCCAACCAGTAATAGATAGCACTCTACATTAAATTGAAGGTGCCATGACACAGATGCTATCGTGAATTTCTTACTTCTGGACTAGATTTTGACAACTCCATGCTATCACTTTTCTCCTTACCATCAAATTCCACTCCTTGAAATGTGACCCTTGACAACCGATACCTGCTACCATAAGCAGTACCAAAACCCCAACCAAGTCCCACTCCAATGCCACAGCCTCCACCTTCAAAATAAAATTGAACATATTTATTGATATGAAATGTTAAAATAAACTTTGAACCTTACAAATAATAGTCATTCTGTGGTTACAGTGGGGGACTTAGGGGAATGGAGGAAACCTATCCAATAAATTACTGATTCTTTCCAATTGATATCCTTATCAAAATAAGACTAACAAAACCAGAAGGATAAATATTAACAACCAAGTCACTACAGAGTCATTAACATTTGATGTAGGATAATGTCTATGATGGACACCATAATAGGTTGTTTTCTTTTAATTTCAACCACTAGAGTACGCTGATTTTTTATTTCTTCCTCGTTCATTCTCATCCACCCATCGCCCCTTTAGCGGCCACCTTTCATGGAAATATGGAAATCTCTCAATCATGCATGCTGGATGTTATGGGAAGTTGGATAATGCAGCAACCAGCCATTCAGTACCATTCCTGTTTCCTCCAATCCCATAACCATCACTGTCATAGTAACCAATGTGCAGCGAAGCAAATCCAGCTGGGATTCTCTCACAAGGGAATCAGAACCCTCCACCCACCTTAAAATTCAGCGAAACCATGTGTCCATTTTGCTCCCCGCAAGACGTTGAAGTACAAGAAATTGAAGAGAAATACCGGAGAACAAGCGTCGGAACTCAAGTTGAGAAACGAAGATGTACCAATCGCCAAGTGCCTGATTTGGGACCCTAAATTGGGAATCACATTGGACTCTAATAACATGCCGGTGGGGTTATGCATAACTCTATATTATATAAATTTATATATTTGATAAGTAATTTTTCAATCAGTATTTTGCAAGTAAGAATAATAGGGTTGGTGATGAAGTTGAAGAGAGGTTTTGGGGAAGTTAAGGTGGGAGTCAATTAGTGAAGTGAGTTCATTAGGGAAAAATAGGTTGTTATTTGTTTGTTACAAAGGTGGTTTTAGGTGGAGGATGGAGATTTTCTGGTGATCAAAGGGGAGGAGAAGAGGCGGTAGAGAGTGGGATAGAGGAGAAAGAAAGGTAATTTGGTGAGGTCGATGCATGGTAAAATTTGTTAGCTAACTTAAATCAACAGTCTAGAAATAAGGATTTTTGTGGACCACCTAATATTGTTGTCAACCATATATGTTGCCTTGATGTAGAGGCCTAGAAATTAACATACATGTAGAAATTTGAGGCCTAACTCATCCTTACAAAACCGGCTTGTAAGGTGAGGACCTCCTCTTTATAAACTCTTATCAAGCGTCTTATCTAACCGATGTGGGACTAAATCCACCCCACAAAGACAAGCCAACATAAGGCAACTAGGGGCAGATCGCAATTAAGGTGGGATTACCAACACACTCCCTCACGTTTGGAGCGGGATTTCCAACAATACATGATACTGATTTTGGAGGAAAATCGCTACCCACATCATATAGCAAGCCTAGCCATTAAATACTGAGAATTGAAATTAATGGAAAAAGAGAAGGAAGCAAGATTCATAAGTATCATACCTGCACCAAGACCCAAGAAGTTCAATGGCATACCTGTGCACCAGATAAAGACAAAAGATCAGACAAGTTATTTCTAAAGTAATAAGAAAAGTGACGAGAACGGGGTGGGGTGGGGGGGTGGAGCTAACTTGGTGTTGACTCTTGAGCATTTTTACAAACAAAAATACTCGTCGAGTTAATACAGTAACAAAAACTGAACAATAGATATATGGTGCATTGCATTATTTTCTAGGATTTTGATACTCAGAAATAACGCGGGGAAGAACAACAACACATAACAAATCTTCTGACAACTGCAGTAAAAAGAAAATAAAAAACTAAACATAGATCAAATCAACAGAAAGGAGCTTGCCAAGCAATCACTTCAAAGTAAGTTGTGACTGATTTTCTTAATAGCCATTAGAATTTCTCATATCAGATTCAAAATCCGAAGCCTATGGAAAAAAAAAATCAATTTTTATAGCTGTAAAATGAAAGTAAGTTGACATTTTGACACTTACATGGTTTCTTTGAGAAGCCGGATGAATATAAGGAATCTATGGTTTCAAATACTAAATCATGCGTACATTAACTCTGTAATAATCTAAGAAAGTTCTAGTCCACTCATTTTCCATCCTCTACTAAATACCAATATACAATCAGTTATATAAGCAAGCACACCTAATGAATTTGTCTAAAGTGACAACATTGGAATAGAATGAAATGAAAAATGACTTCTAAATTAACAAAGTCCATCAAATATAAAATTGAGGGCTAAAAGAATTGAGAAATGAAATTGAAGCATATAGAAGATTGAAACGGACCTCCAAAACCCCATCCAACACCGAAACCGCAGCCAACACCGAAACCTGCAAAAGAAAAAAACAGCGTGAATTAGATAGAGATCGGAGAAGGTGAGAGAATTGAGAAATGGTAATAATGAAATTAGCATACCAAATCCGATGCCGGCACCGTTGAAGTTTGTGATTACCATTTCTTTTCTTTTGTTTTCTTTCTATGCAGATGAAAGGAAAGCCAGTTAAGATAGATACTGTTGTTGTCGCTACTAATCTTACAGACTTCTTACAGTCTAGTGTGGAGTGTGGACGGTAGAAACTGGAAGGCCTTCTGGACCCGGAAACTCTTGGTTGATCCCGACCCAACACCCAGTCCACTCTTAAGAATTTCTTTAGACAAAAATCTATGATTAGTTGATTCATTTTAGAAAATAAAAGTACATATTTAAATTCAACATGGAAATGACGTTTTTTTATTTAAAACTTTTAGATAAATCTTTATTATTGTTTTTAAGGATTTTATCATTGTAGTTCTATTTAGTTAAATGTATTTTAATCTTTTACATATATATACTGTGGGTAATGTAATGTCAATGTAAATGTTATGCTCTAATTTGTCGACAATGTAAAACTTTTTACATTAATAGTGTATAAAACTTGATATCTAATTATTTTGTATCATACATTCATTCTATTATAACTACAGGGGTTGTTTTTGTTGGATCAAATCCATCGTTCAATGTTGGTTGACATCTTTATAGTGTTAATAATCTTAAGTTTGGTTAGGAGCTAAGTAAAGTCTACCCCCTTCGGAGAAAAAATTTCTTTTTTAAGTTCATTGAGTAGTTAATGTATCTGGTCTACACTGTAAAACAAATACATTAATTATTCAATGAACCTAAAAAAATGAATTTTTTCTTATATTTGAGACCGGAGGGAGTATTAAATCCTTTATATCTAATCCTAGCAAACATGCTTACCCTAATTCCAAAACCCTAATCCAACAAAATGGCTCCAAATAATTTGAATTTCGAAATCAGCTCTTCCCTCCTTAATTAATTGAATGAAGAATGACAAAACTCTAAGCCTTCCCACTCAGAATTTATTTCGGTTTGTTTTCCATGCTTCCTCCTCAAAATTTCACTCTCTTTCAGTATGCTTATTTCGTTTTCCAAGACGCTAAACTCTTTTCTGCCTACCTTCATTTCACTGCACCTATCTCTCTCTCACTTTCTCTCCATGCCAATGAAGAAAATTTCACTCTCTTTCATTTTTGAAATTCAATTTTGAAAGGGGGATGGTGACAGATTTCACTCAAATTCCCTCTTATCCCTCTTTTCTACTTTCACAGTCGTATTTCTCCTCTCATCCCTCGCCGTCGACTGGACCGCCACCGTCCGTCGTCGTCCGCCTCAGCCTCAACACACCGCCTTCGTTTTTCCTTTTCTTGAGACCAGGTATTTCTTTAAACTTTGTTCCTGATAAATCAAATTCAAATCCCTAAAAAAGCATCACCTTTCTTCTCTTCCGCGCCGGCAAACCTGAGACGGGCGGCCACAGTCCCAACCTTATCAGCACCGGAGTTGTACTAAATAGTCAATTGAGAACTAGCAGGTATTCATTCAATTTAGTGGATTGGGTCTGTTCCAATTTGGTTTATATGTGACTCTTTTTGATTTTGTTTCTTTTGTTTTTTTGGATAGAAAAAATTCAAGGATGTTTGCAGGACAACAACCTATCCATTTGTTTGGATACTAATGGATCTATGTAAGTTGTATTTGGTTGTACCTATAGCCTTTAAAAATCAGTAAATATTTTTTCAAAATTATTCATAGTTAAATGTTGCATTATAGGGTTATTTTGCTGCAAATAATTTATGACCAAAATAACCAATGGCAACCTTTGCAATGGACTCAAGGAATCCTGTAGAATTCATCATCGCAAGGAACAATTGAGGAGTTGCCTCTACTTTGCTGAGATTAAAAGATTGGTTCATTTTTGTCTTCACTTTACAATGATATTAGTTTTTATTTCTTAATTGTATTCACAATATCATTTTCAAATCCTAACCATATATGATATTAACTCTGTCTTCACTCTAAGTGATATATAGCAACATTGATCGGGAATCCTCCAATTTTAGAGTCTATGTAGGATTTTGAAAATTATGTTGCAGCTTATATTAGATCTTTCATAACATCATACAATATATGGTTTATAATTATATTTTTGAAACCAATTTAATCACTTTTTAATAGTCCCTTTAGTCAATTTCTCTTTCCAATTAATTTCTAAATATCTTTTTAAGGTTTTGAAC
>Ga0315915_1002708_pt1 | contig 22434 bp, 13 predicted proteins | sample MpolbnodulesMG_FD_207738 | JGI IMG/M metagenome (GOLD analysis project Ga0315915, IMG submission 207738) | Medicago polymorpha root nodule microbial communities from Los Angeles, California, United States - branched nodules | ecosystem: Host-associated > Plants > Roots > Nodule | place: USA... | reverse complement strand
ATCTATTAATTGTCCTGAATATCCTTGGAACACTTTCTGTCTCTTCTTGATGAGTACTTCATACCCCTAAACTCATAATTTTGTTTAAGGGGCTATTTTACATGTTTATTTATGTATAACTATGTTCGTTTTGTAGTATTGTACTGGCTATTAAGTATCACTTATTTTACTAGTCTCTAGACACATGTGTTTATGCACTTCATCTGTTTTCCATAGATTGTACTACATATACCTACCTTAACTCAATCGTTACTCATATATATTTTAGAATTAAATCATATTAAGATGCAAAAATACAGTATCCCGTTGCAAGCTTTATATATCACATAACCTACTTCTTATAAATATGCCTTGCTGGGACAAATTCAACTCAAACAAATACTATTATTCTTATTTTACGAAACAACCAAATGTAATAATATTAAAAATATTTTTAAAAAAATATATACAAACAAGCTCTTAAATTCAACACCTTGAGGTTACAATGAATTTCTTATTTTAATTTTTTAAAACATATTTTGTTATAAAAATTCTCATAACTTATTTTTTCTCTCCTCTATTTTTTTTTATTTAAAAGCCGTTCATAACAACTTATTTTCCTTAAAAATAATGATTAGAGGAGAATGATTATTTCACGAATAAAAGTATTGCAAAACGTTATAAAGTCTCTGATGAAACAAATAATAGTATTGTAAAGCGTTATAAAGTCTTCTCTAATGGAAAACAATCATTGAAGTTACACTAGTGCAATGGAAAGCGAGGAGCATGGTTCTTAGAGGAGTTACAATAGAGAATAGAAAGAAGAATGGTGTTTTTAATCATATCAATTTCTTTACTTGGTTTTGTGAGCCAACGCCGTTGAAGGAGTTAGTAGGAGATGAGTAATTTGCAGAGATAATTAGGGACGACATATGCCCATATCCACTTTCTTTTTTACATAAGGTGAGTTAACCAGGGACGACATAAGGAGAGAGAGTTGTGTAGGCCTCGACAACCAACACAAAATTTTGTCGAATATCTACCATGTAACCGACCCCAATGAGTGGGAAAAAGCTTTTAATTGTTATTGTTGTTGTTGTATGTCGATGTCTTAATATTAAAATTTGGGTTGACTAACTCTTATGTGTAATTTATATCCTATGCTCAATTATAATAGTCTTCATAATTTTTTAATTCTCCAAAAAAAATAATCATGATGATCATTACATGTTCAAATTAAAATTCATATCATATATTTTTTTGAATCAGACTACAAATTAACAGCATACCATGTACAAGGCGTAAAAAAGGTGGCAAAAACCAATACAACAACCAAATTATAACATGTTGAGACTAATACAACATAACAAACACAAAAACAACACCAGAACCGAAAACCAAAATACTCCAATTCAATCACAGAGGGCCAAACACATAAGGTACACAAGGAACAGCAGCGGGCACCAAAAACACAAACCACAAACTCCTAATGTCACTACTGCCCCCTCCCTGTAAAATACAACACCCACAACGTCTAGATGTCACCGTAAGATGTAATCTCTCGGATTCCAACACACTCATAAAAAAGATATGAATCAAACTTCAAGTGACGCAGACTCCAATTCCACGACGCAACTTTAATATCATATAATTGAAAAAAGTTAAAAAAAACTTATTTGATAAACACATATAATAACACAGATTTCAGATTTTTCCTTATTCCAATATCACATCAAAGTTCACAAATTTAATATCATACTCCAATTCAAAATAGTTCATCTTCAAAATCTACATATCAAAACCAAACTAAAGCTAAAACACCCATTAAAAAAATCATTTAGATCATAAGAAATAACACTTAAAAAAACAATTTTTAATGTAAAAAAAGAACTGAGTCATTGAAAAACACCCCAAAATTATAATCCCATATTATAATTTGAAAAAAGTAATATTAAAAACCCTAATTAAAAGCAAAACAGTTCAAAAGGGGGGATTGAAATTTTGAAGCGGAAAGTACCTATTATGCGGAAAATTGGAGAAATTGGGAGTGATAGTGGCACCAGCAGAAATGAATCGAGTGAGTGAATGAACCAGCGAGAGAATGAATCTGAGATAAGTATCAACAAGAGACTTTTTCAGGGCAAGAGAACACTATCGACATCGACGACGAATCAATACTTATTGCGAAAGAGAACGAGATGGACGAGAACAGTACCGGCAACGAGAGAATCAGAGGGCGACGTGAAAAAGCTGGAGAACAATATGGTTTGTGTGAGAGAAAGGGTTTGTGTGAGAAAGATTATATATGGTTTGTGGTGTTAGAGGGAAAAACTATTGTGTTTCTAATTTTGACTCATAGAAGAGGGAAAAATGAAATTTTCATAGGGATGCTTTTTCCCCTCAAGCATTATTGCCACTGATGTGAAGATTGTCATTGTGCTGCTTTTCCCCTCAGTTATTCTATCTGCTGATGTGAAAATATGTTGTAGATTTCACAATAATTACAAAAATGCCACTGTGTTAGATTTTACCTCAGATATATGTCGACTGAAGTTAAAATTTTGATGTTAAATGTCTTTTTTCTAGTAGTGTAAGATTCATCAATTGAGTTATTATATGATTTGTGTTGTTGACGATTGTCGTTAAACCTAATAGCCTCATTTTCAACAAACACTATTTGAGAATATCATGTATTATGCTACTTTGTTAGTTAGCTGTTTCTTAAAAAGCACATCTCATAATCTCATGTGATATTCATTTTTCCTTAATCTCCATACCAATGGACAATACAACACTAATTTATGATATATTTTATTTGTCTGATTTTTTAATTCATATCAACTATCTCTGATAAAATTTTAGAATGCAGTTCTAATTTTAATTTAACAGGGGTAACCAAAATAAATAAATATCTCTAAAGTATATTTTATCTTTTTTTTTATCTACAAACATCTTAATCTCATTTGTATCACGCGAACACAAATTTACATTTCTTCAAATCATTTTCCAAAGTATCTTGACAAATTTTCTTTGCCTATAAAATAGATAAAGTTTAACAAAAAATTCAATATAAATCTTTTAAGTGCAAAAAAACCGCTTCATTACACACACACACACACACACTAAATAATATAAGATTAGAAAAGAGATAAGTTGCATATTTGATTTATTGATTTTCATGATTTATATATAATTTTACAAAATTGAAGAATGTGTGTTATTTTATAACTTGTTGGACGTTATTTATTACGATGTGCTTCATTTACGATATCAAACAGTAAGAAACTTACATTGGTGGGTATCAAATTCCATATGATAAGTGTGTTATTTCAATATACAAGATTGAAGAGACACCTCATATTCATCATCCCTATTTATGTAGATACATGTTGTGTGAAAATGCATGATTAGGGTTGGAAAACAACCTACTGGTGAAAAATACCCACAACTGGGTGCTACTGACGCATGAAGGGGCGCTAATGGCGCCTGAGGTAGCCCATGATGTGTTAAATCTTGCATTTTTCTCCCATTTTCGATCGTTCTTATGTCTGGAAACTCCTAGGAACTTGAAATGAATTTTCTACACTTTGTATTGTCTTCAAAAATCTTATAAGTGCCATCAACTTTAATCTTCATATCGTTGATCTTTCATGTGATATCTTGATTTGTTGATTTACATGATTTCTCTTTGCAAAACGCTAAAACACATATGAAGTTGAATGATTTAGGATAAAAGTGAATTACAATGACTCAGGTGAAAACAATACAATATGTTCCTCAAACCATTAACAACTCCTCTATCTTCAACTTATTTGTCTTCAAATGCAAAGAAAAATACTAAAAACATAGCAAAAAATTTCATATGATGTCCTGTCACCAACAATCATATAATGGTTATCCCTAAAAGTGTGAACTATTTTAGGTGTCATAAAAATATAAACTTGATGGCAAGGAACCTCGTTGGGAAGTTTGATCGAGAGGGATTACCTACAAGAAAAGTTGCAACAATTTTTAGTAGTGAAAGCTCGTCATTCTGTAATTGAGATTGTTGAAATCATCTGAGAGATCTTCGCTCTAGAATTTTAAATGTCATTAATTATCAAGTTGTGTTTAACTTTTGCAATAAAAAAACAGGTTAAGAATCAAAATTTCTTTTTATGCAATACAATGTGTTAATGAGTCTCAAATGACTTTTTTTTTTTTATGGATGCAAGACCAAGCTATAAAACTTTTAAAATGTGGTTACATTTAATAAAACATATAAGACCATTAACTCATTTAATCATATATTATAAATAAATTCTTGACGGGGTTCACTGCATTAGTATATAAAGTTACAATCACTGATTTCAAAACCCTTACAAAACAAGATATCTACAGGACCTGAGACCAAACTAAGATTGCAAGCTTGTAAATGCATAATTATATAAATGGTTGCAGCTTCAAGTATGTATCAAACATATATTACTTGAAAATCAAAGTATCTCATGATAAGCAATTTAATAAAACACATTATGTCATATTCTTTAACATGTATTCACCATCCTCAATCAAACATTCATCATGGTTCAATAAGCCAAATCAGATGATCAATTCAAATTACTCATTAATTCAAGAGTATACCACATGTGCCAAAATCTGCCAACTGTTAAGTAAAAATCACAATTTCAATAAATGTTGTTATGTACTCCTAAACTTTGGATTTGCACCTACATGGTTCAAACAATTCCATAGAAGTTCTTAATTAAACCATAATATAAAGTTTTTAGCTACCATGGTAAAAGACACATAGTCAAAGATAATAGAAATTACACGTGCAAAAAGTGATGATATTATACTTCAATCTTGTCTCCAAGGCTAGAAATCACCACCTCTGGTTGATGTGATCGCACCTCTATATCTTTGAGCCTTCAGATTCCAAACCTTTATTTATGGGTGAAAAATCAAATTTATTAGCACCTTTCCATACTCACATGTGTGACACGTACAAGGGTAAACATGTTGCACTTTAAAACATGTGGTATTTGAAAACTTGACAAATGTGTGCCGCACATGAGACAATGTGGTTTTCCGATTTTTTTGTCCACCAGGGCCCGCAAGGTGCACAAATCATGAGCATTTTCTCTTGTTTTCTTCACTCTTCATAGACTTTTCATCTTTGATATGTGCTTGAAACTTGAGACGTAATTTCCCTAAATTATCTGGATATCAAAATATCCATTGTGCCTGATCTTCATACTTCTGTAACTTCTAGGAGGTGTCTTCTAATTAGATCAACTAGTGGCTTGCACCAAAAAGGCGATGACAACCTATAAAGTTGTCTGGTTAGGGAATTACAAGACACAATGACTTAATTCAAAATATTATTGACTCTTCCCAAAACTACCAATAAGTCACTTTGATCATCTTTAAAAATCCTAAAATTAAAGACATAAGATTTTATATGAAACACTAAAATCCATGCTATGATGTAAAATCAACAATTATATATGGCTAGGGCTAGAGTTCCATTATATTCTTTGTTGTATTTGTCTTGATATTAATAAGGGTTAATAGGCTTTTACCCTCTGCCATTTGGACAAAATTTGGCTTACCCCTTGTAAAAAAAGTTTGGAGATTCCTCCTTGAAACTAGAAGATTCTTTGGTTTTCAACCCTCATGGTAGTTGACTGTGCGAAATGGATGAGGTGGCGTGTTGAGTTGGATCTGACTATGTACAAGTGCTTATTTGGCGTGCTGACTTGACAAATTAAGTTTGTTTTTATTTTTTTTTATTTCCATTTGGATAAATAATAATTAGGTCATTATTTTTTTTCTCCTTAAAAAAAGGTCATCATTTTTTTAACATCTTCATCTCTTATCCCTCTCTCATTCAACATCTTCATCAACAACACACAAACCCAATCTTTTTTTCTCTCCAGAAACCACCACACTCTCCCCTTCTTCTTCTCTCTACTTCTTGCTCTTTCTCCGCTTCTTCTTCTCTCTATCTCTCGCACTCTCCCTTTCTTCATCTCTTATCCCTCTCTCATTCAACATCTTAATCCACAACACACAAAACCAAGTCTGGGATGTTTTGTAAAGAATTAAAAAAATCGAAACCCAACAACAATATTTTGAAAATAATTTTAAAAAAAAAATTTGAACCTGCATATGTGTGGGTTTATGTTGAAGGTTTGAAAAAGAAGATCTGAAATTTTTGGGTTTGAAAGAGAGTCAATCACGTGTTAAAAATTTAATGGAAATTAGGGTTGTGGTTTGATTTGAGAGGAAAATTTGTCTGGAAAGAAAATGAGAATGTTGTGTTGTTGTTGTTGATGATGTTCATTTAGGAAAAAGATGTTGTGTTGTTGTTGATGTTGTCCTCTGTTGTGTTGTAGTTGATGTTGTGTGTTGTGTTGTTGTGCTGTGTTGTTGATGAGAGAGATGATGGAAATTGATGAGAAGATGAAGGCACATAACAACAAAGAGAAGAAGAGGCTCACTGGGGAAGAAGAGGGGAAAAGAAATTGAGATTTTTAATTTAGCATTATAGGTACTTTAGGTATTTCACATCTTTAGCATTATTTTTTGTAAACAAATTTATTATGTGTATGCCACGTGGAATTTAAAATTTAAATTTAATTGGATTAAATGACATGTATGCCACATGGAATTTTAAATAAATCAAAACTAAAAAAAATAACACATCAGTGTGGCACATCATCTCATTAATCATGTCAGATGACTTGAGAAGTGTAAACCAAAGACTCTTGATGTTTCAAGGGGGAGTCTCTAAACTTTTTTTTTATAGGGGGTAAACCAAATTTCGCCCAAATGACAGGGGGTAAAAGCCTATTAACAATATTAATAATTGATTTGATGTAGAAATTATTTAGGGAGAGACTAAAGTTTATTTTGTCGTTGAATTATTTAAGACAATATTATTGTTAATACTGGTGTGTCGTCTAAGCTCAAGAATATTTGTATAATCAATGAGAATGGGTTTAAGACAATATTAACATTATAAATGTTTTTATAATAAAAACATTTACAACTTTATGTTTTAAAAGTTGAAAATGATGGAATCCCTTTGAAAAAATTATAAGGAGGATGTAGTGTCTAAGGTGTTTAGGAATTACAAGACACACAATGACTCAATTCAAAATATTACAGAGCCTTTCTCAAACCGCAAGTAACTCACTATAATCATCTATAAAATCCTAAAATTAAAGATAAAAAGATTCAATGAAACACTAAAATGCATGCTATGATGCGAAGCCTTCAACTATACAAGGCTAGGGATAGTTTTCCATTGTCCTTTGTTGTTTTAGTCTCGATGCTAAGAATTTGTTCGATGTAGAAATTATTTAGAAAGAAACTAAGATTTACAATGATTTTGTTGCCGTACTTTCTAAGACAATATTATTGTTAAAACTATTGTGTTGTTTGAGCTAAAAGACATTTTTATAATCAAATGAGAATGGTTTGGAAGTGAACATTTTCCCAAACCCAATTTCCTAAAGTGGCCATGAGAATGTTTGAGTTAGGGTTCAAATAAAATCTTTCATTGCTCTATTATAAGGTAAATCTTTACTTTAAATGAAAAGTTTAAAGTAAAGTGAGAGTTATTATGATCAAAGTAAGAAAATAAAATTAATTTGGCCACCAAGTTACAAACCATGGATTGAATAATGAAGTGATATTGCAAGCATTTCCTTTGATCATAATACGCAACCATTTATAACTTTATGTTTTGAAAGTTGAAAATGATGGAGTCCCTTTAAAAATGATGATGAGGATGTAGCTTCTGAGGTGTTTAGAACTTGATTTTTAAATTACTTGTGTTCTGTATAAAAATTAAGTTGAAATTTTTAAGAACGAACACACCGATATCCATGTAGTTTGATTGAATATATATCTTTTTTTTTTTTTTTTTATCTAAAGCGTAAGTTATCCCACCAAACTCGAAGGTGCTTAAGAATATACCATTTTTCAAAGGGTCTTCAAAATAGTAGGTTCAATCCATCAAATTTCCAACCAACTTGACCAAACATTAGTACTAGTCAAGTAGTCTACCCCAAAATTTCAACGATCTATCAAGTCCTATGTAAGATACGAAAATAATACACAAAAAAAAGTTTAGTAAATATATACACCTTTTGTAATAGAGTAAAAAACACAGTACTCCGATAAAAATGGTAATTAATGTAATAATTACAGCTTAGACAAAGTCATAACCGTGTTATTATTACAACACAACACAACATTGCATTTCAACAACAAAGCCATCCTTTCACACACTGCTTCTCTCTCTCTCTCTCTCTCTCTCTCTTACGAACCCTAACTACACATGTCGTTAAGGAAGGTATTTCGATCTCGAAAATTCTCAAAATCCTTCAAGGAGGTTCAATCAATCGACACCGTCGCCGATGACCGGAGAGGTGAATCGGCGGATGGAACTGATTGGTCTACGATGCTACCGGATCTCCTTACGGAGATAATTAAACGAGTCGACGTTGCCGAGGAACAGTGGCCGCACCGTCAAAACGTTGTCGCTTGTGCCTGCGTGTGTAAACGGTGGAGAGATATTACACGTGAGATTGTTAAGTCACCTCAACGTAACGGCACAATCACTTTTCCTTCTTGTCTTAAACAGGTACTGCTTGGTTTGGTTTATGCTTTTAATTAGTTAGAATAATTTATGGGTTTGAAAAAAAAAATGATTTTTTTGGTTTAGATTTAACCCTTTTGAAAGTTGGTACTAATAATCTATTGAATTTATTGATTGTTTTAAGAAATGATTATGAGATTAATTATGGTTTTGCTTGTTGAAGATACTGTGGAATGGTTCAATTAGAGTTAGTAGTAAAAGGGTTTATTGGTGAGTGGTTAATTATGTTTTTGTTGCAAGGATTGTTAGTTAATGAGTGATTTGGGATATTTTCTGAGCAATGGAAGCTATTTGGTAGTGTCTTCATGTCAGATAGGTGGGTTAATACTGCTTGGGAAATTGCAGTGGTAGTTTAATAGAATTTGGTGTTTTAGTTTAAATCCAGTAATAAGGTGTTTGTTAAATGGGTTTTATGCGTTTGAAGTGCATAAGATGAAAGAATAGTGTTCAGGAATCAAGGAACATAAATTATTTTATCTTAAAAAAGTGATTTTAAGATAAAATAATTTTCATGTTTGGATACATTCATGTTCATGGGAGTTGAACAATAAATTTGCGTGCAAAACTTATGTTAGTGCTTCACCATAGAACCAATTCTCGAGGCAAGCTCATTTCTAATCTAAAACCCGCTAATAATACCAAAATCAATTTAATGGTTTATTTTTGGAATTCTTTACTCAATGAAGGATGGTAATTGATTACGGTCAATGTTTTCTTTGCTTGTAGTGATTTTATCGTAGTGTTGATTAACATTTTCTCCAATTGGTGGCCTGTAAATGTCTGATATGTATTGAATGAGACATAAGTTGATTTAGGGGGTTTGGAGTTTGACAATCTTGTTATGTTTTGATGACTTACAGCCAGGACCACGTGATCTTCCCCATCATTGTCTTATAAAGCGGAGTAAGAAGACTTCCACATTTTACCTCTATCTCGCCCTTACATCATGTAAGTACTGTTTTGGTAAAATGTTTTTTTCTCCCTGTTTTTATAGATGGTTGAAAATTAATTATGAACCGAGTTGTATGCTATCCTTTTATCTTCCTATGGGGTACAGTGTTGATCATATAAAGTCTAATGGTATATGCATATGGACTAGAGCTGGGAAAAATCTCATTGGTCAAATGTACAGCTCAATCTTTTCCTTTTTGACTAGGCAAACATTACTTGTGGGGCATCAAAACATAAAAGAGCTTTGTTGTTTGTCAACGTTTGAAGTGACTTCTGTTCATATTATAAATGAAAACTAAATATATTTGTCAAACCACATGATTCTAACCAGTCAGTTGACCAGACTTAGTCCAAGGCTCCAAGATGACTTGCTTCAGTCATTGTATAGTAGACCTACCTTGTTCAATTTACTCATCTTATTCCTAACTAGTTTGGTTTAGTGTTGTTAAATATTGGCCATGGTGGCTCCATGCTGTTTTGTGGTGGCTCAATATGGTGGATTTTTGGCTTTGCGCTACAGTCTGCCAATTGATAACACTGGTTTGGTTTCCCAAATTTAAGAAAAGTGAAACTTTAAGTCTTTCAATAATGAGTTATGTGTATGAACAAACAATAATCAGAAATGTTTTCAGAGATTGAAGTCGAAGGATCTATACTTGTTGAAGTGTATAATCATATATTTAAAGAAGAAATTTCATTAACATATATGGGGGAGATTTCATCTGTGGCTAAGCCAGCATCAAAGCAGAAGTTGTTTTAAGAATCCTGAAAGCATACTCTGATATGTTGGCAGTTAGATGGATTATTTGCATTTAAGCATGGTGTCCTTGGTTACTTAATTCTATCATCTTTCGGTCTTGCAGCATCTCATATTTCTTAGAAGTCGTAAAGAGCATTTTTGTTCTTCTGCTGAGAAAGAACATTAAGGAATTCTTGTTATATAAATCTGGATATACTAATTTAATAATTTGTAGGTCTTGACATTAATTCTGTTTCACTTAGAATTTAACATTGCATAATTTGCATTTCTTGTTGATTAATATGCGACATAGCTTATGTAGACCTAGGTCTAGGAAAATTGCTGATCCTGATACAGGCTAGGAGCATTTAGCTTTATATTTTTCAGTTACCCTTTCTCTTTCCCTGTAGTATAATGAATATTCCTTTGTAGGATAGTTATGTGGTTGTCACATGAAAAATCAAATAGAGCTATAGAATTCCAATTCTTGACAAATTAATGGAAGTGACATTATTTACAGAAAGTTATGTTTGAAGGAGGTCAAAGTTTTTTTTTTCGGTTACAAGGAGGTCAAAGTTTGATTCTTCTTTGGTTGAAAAATCTTGTGAGTTTTTCTAACATTAATAATAAATCAGAATATTATGCGGGATTTTAATAAACCTATGTAATGTAATTTGTCGAGTAGTTGATTGTAACTACGATAATGATTAAAATTTAACATGATGATAGTTAGTACAAGGCTTATTTTTCTCAACATTTCAACAGTTATAACTTGCTGATTATTGAACAATTTATGATTTTTATTTTACATTTTCTTTGATGTTTTGGGAGTTAATGCTTTTTTATTCCCCTGCCCCTATTTCATGTTCTGCCCATTGCCAGCATTCTCAGATAAAGGGAAGTTTCTATTAGCAGCTAGAAGATATAGGTGTGGTACCCATACGGAGTATGTTATATCGCTCGATGCTGATGACTTATCACAAGGAAGCAATGCTTATGTTGGCAAGCTAAGGTAAAGATTTCTTGCAACAAAAAGTTATTTGCTTCCAGGAAAGAAATAAAAAGTTGCTTATGTGTCTCTTTTGCTTGCTTTCTTATCCTTTTGTTGAACGGTATGGTGTTGATGTAAGATACTGCCATTGTTTGCCTTTATATAGTGTTTTCAAAATGCATCAGCTTATTGCTACATTTGCCATTAAAGTTGACCTTTTATTTTCTCCTTTGAGACCTGCCTTGGTGAGAAACTGAGAATTAGAACTTTGTGTTGGCACATTCAAGGAGCCGATGAGTTACAGTTCGTGTTTTCTCCAAATCCTCAACCACAAGAAAAATGAAAAGGAACTTACTCATCTAAAGGATGGATTACAACATTGTTTTTAATATCAAAACTGCTCCTAAAAAGATCCAAGAGCAAAGTTCATTGATTTTAAAAATACAAAGCACTGCAAATGATCTTAATTTGCAGTTTGTATGTTTGTTTTCTTTATATTAAACTATAGTGAATTATTCATCCTCTATTTACTCCCAAAGCTACATAATATTGTTGAAATTCTATTAATTTAAACCCTCTTAGCCTTGTCTATACAAAAACTCTTGATGTGTATGTTGGTCAACAAATTTGCTGCTTGTATTGAAACGTATGCTGAAATCTGTGTTCATAGCTTGGAGATTGTCTGCTAATTTGCTCATTTTTATTTTTCTTTAAATGAAAAACAATTAATTGAATTTATGGTCAATCTTTTAATATGTCCTGAGTACTGACCATTTAGTTGCCGAACTGTCTTCACAGCTCGGACTTTCTTGGCACCAACTTCACAATTTACGACAGCCAGCCGCCCCATAATGGTGCCAAACCATCATGTGCCAGAGCTAGCCGACGTTTTGCCAGCAAACAGATAAGCCCTCAAGTTCCTAATGGTAACTTCGAGGCAGGGGATGTTTCCTACAAGTTCAACCTTTTGAAGTCAAGAGGGCCAAGGAGGATGATGTGCTCACTAAAGTTTCCTGTCTCATCAATGGGTGAAAGTTCAGATAGCAAGTCTTTTGATGGTCAAAAGATGCACAGTAAAGAACATGCTGCTTCTGCGCACACAATCTTGAAGAACAAAGCTCCAAGGTGGCACGAGCATTTGCAGTGCTGGTGCTTGAACTTCCATGGTCGTGTGACAGTGGCATCTGTGAAGAACTTTCAGCTGGTTGCTACTGTGGACCAAAGCCAACCGGGAGGGAAAGGAGATGAAGAAACGGTTCTCCTCCAGTTTGGTAAAGTAGGGGACGATATGTTCACCATGGACTATAGGCAGCCCTTGTCCGCCTTCCAGGCGTTTGCCATTTGCCTAACTAGCTTTGGCACTAAACTGGCTTGTGAGTAATATAATTTTGGTATCATTATGCTTATTTATTCCTTGGATGTTATAAAGTGAATAGTTAATTTTTTTTTTGTCCTTTCACTTGGCTGAGTCTATAATTTGATTGTAGGAAGCTTGTTGTAAATGTTACATTATTACTAATTACTAATATTAATACAACATGATGTCTTCCATAGTCATATATCTGTGGTCTCTGCTGCGACATGAGTATAGCTCGTGACACTGCAACAAAATTTATAAACAAAAGTTCTACGAACTTGTATGTATTGAACTAACAAACAATAAATGTATAATTTAAATAAGGGACATTTATTGGCAATTCCTTTTAATAATTAAATAGGACAGACTTAAGTTTATGTAGAAAGCTTATAGTTGAAGCTGAAGCTGCATCAAATTGCTCTTTCCTTTTGTTACAGGGAGCATTTTATCCTTAGTTCAACTTCCAACAAATTCATCAAACAAACATTTCCAAACTAAATATTTTTCCGACAAATTCATCAGTCTTACTCTTTCCCAACATCTGCACCATATGCGAAGAAATCTTCAACGGGCCTTCAATAAATTATCTTCTCCTCCAAAGAGAAATACTCATAAGTTCACAAGTATTCGTAAGCTTTCACATTTTCACACTGCATCAATCTTAATCTTAGACGGATACACCACTGTACTTACATATGTCTAAATAAATTCACTTCCTCAAACAGTCAAACACAAATTCGCACATACGCAGTTTTGCATACAACTTCTCCATCTTAACTTCTCCATCTTTCAACAGTTGCAATACGATCCTCAAACATTCCTTAAAATGTAACGAGTGTATCCTCAACAAACGTCGCGACTATCTGGTTCAAGTAAGGGATATCTGATACTCCCTAACAAGATCGAAGAACGAGATTTTTATAAAGTGTACCGTAAATTGAAGTGTACTGCAAAGTCACTCGCACATTGAACTGTAGCGAGTGTATCATAAATTCACTCATAAATTAAAGTGTATCAGTATAATTGCTTCCTAAATCAATAGATTAGCGATCAATTTTTTTGAAATCAAGCGCTATTTGTCGATTTTTATATTATAGAGAATATAATTTCATAAGAAAAAAATCGTTTCATTGTCTATAAGATTCATAGACTAAATATTTACATTTTATTGTAAAAAGAATCAATATTTACTATGATAAGTAAAAAAAAAAATTCAGAAAAATTTATAAATTTTATTTTGTTAAAACTTGTGGTAAATAAGATTTTGTTATTTTAATTGTAAATGGTAATATATATAAATGAGTAAAAGATAGCTCCAAAGACCATAATCACTCAATTTTGTATATGGATGGATGCGTAGTTGATGAAAAAGTGAATAATAACAATGAGTAAGCTTTACTATTTCATAAACCGTTGGTTCAATTTGGCTTGTAATAATAATATAATATCTATCAAATTTCCCACCAACTTGACCAAACATTGGCTCCCTAACACTTTTCAAACAACACTTTGCTAACCTCACAATCCACTCATTCAACGCTTTACCACTCTCTCTTCTCGGATCTCTCCCAATGTAAAAACAACACACTCTCTCTCTCTCTCTTGTGCCCCAAGTAATAGAACTATTATTATCTTTTTCTTCTGTTATCGCTCTCTCTTGTGCCCTAAGTAATAGAACCGTTATTATACATGTCTTATAATGAAGCTCTTTCGATCTCTTAAATTCTTCAGATACTTCAACAATGTTCAGGCTCTCAATGCTACCGGCGATGACACCACCGATAGTGCATCGGAGGACAGAACTGATTGGTCTACCATGCTTCCAGAACTTCTTGCGGATATCATTAAACGAGTTGATGTCATCGGAGAACAATGGCCGCATCGTCAAAATGTCGTCGCTTGTGCCTGCGTTTGCAAACGGTGGAGAGATATCACACGTGAGGTCGTAGGGTCACCTTCACTTAACGGCAAAATGACTTTCCCTTCTTGTCTTAAACAGGTCCTGCAACAAAATGAATTCATTTTATTTTTCTCTCTTGAATAATTTATTATGGATCATGAAAAATTTGGATGTAGTAATACATTATTTTTCTTCATAACGTAGACTAACATTTTGTTCAATCAGTGGCTATCTATGAAGCATGGATACGGACACAGACACTGACACACCGACACAATTAATAATTTGAAAAAATCACATAATTCAGTGTAATTACAAATGTCAGCGTCGTGTCGGTGTCGGACACGACACGTGTCCGACATCGCGACACGTCTAACCTGATGAGTGTCTATGCTTAATAGGTGGCTATTAAGTGCCTGATAATGAGACATCAATTGAATTAAAAGAGTTGGAGTTTGACAATCTTGTTATGTTTTGATAAAGGTTGTTAAAATCACGAGTTAACTTGTAGGACCGTATGTTTAGGTATCAATTTTGAGTTGACTCGATTATAAACTCCAATTAAGTTAACTCGAAAATGAAACCAAGTTTACTCTGCTGGACTCGTAGTGAATTTGTTAACTCTTAAACTTTCAGAAATTTTTTGAAGAACTTTTTTATCTCTTCTTTTTTCATCTCAATTTTTAAACTCAATTCCTTTTTTTCTTTAATAGTTTGATTTTGTTCATATCAATTTTTCTTTAGAATTGAGTTAAAATTTTGAATTTTTGATGCATTTGTTAAGTATATAGGTCATATATATTATTTTAATATTAGGTAAACTTGTACAAGTGTACGAGTCAATTTCACGTAGGCAAATTGAGTTTACTTAAACTCTTGATTTTGACAACCTTGGTTTTGATGACTTCCAGCCAGGGCCACGCGACCTTCCTCATCACTGTGTTGTAAATTGGAACAAGAAGACATCCACATTTTACCTCTATCTTGCCCTTACTCCATGTAAGTAAGTACTGTTTTGGCAAAAGGATTACTTTTTCTGTTTTATAGATAGTTGAATATTTGATATAAAGCATTGATTGGGAACATACGGTTTGCTTGTGGAAGAAATTTCATTAGTATATAAGAGGGAGATTTCTTGGGGGCTAAGGCAACCTCACCAAAAGTCTTCCTTTTTCTCAATATTTCAACAAATATAACTTGATGATGTTGCAAAACTTATGATTCCTTTTTTCAAATCGCCAGCATTAACAGATAAAGGGAAGTTCCTATTAGCAGCTAGAAGATATCGGTTTGTTACGCATACTGAGTATGTTATATCGCTCGATGCTGATAACTTTTCACAAGGAAGTAATGCTTATGTTGGCAAGCTAAGGTAAATATTTCTTGTAACAGAAAAAAATAAATATCCTCATTCAGGAAAGAAAAACCATTTATTGAATTTGTTCTCAACAATCTTTTGCTTTGTCTCGAGTACTGATCATTTAGTTGCTTAAATGTCTTCACAGTTCAGATTTTCTTGAAGCAAGCTTCACAATTTATGACGCCCCGGCTGGTGCCAAACCATCAAGTGACAGAGCAAGCCGGCGTTTTGCAAGCAAACAGATAAGCCCTCAAGTTCCTGCTGGTAACGTCGAGGCAGGGAACATCTCCTACAAAAAATTCAGCCTTTTGAAACCAAAACGTCCAAGGCTAATGATTTGCTCTTTGAAGTCTCCCGCCTCATCAATATGCGAAAGTTCAGGTAGCAAGTCTTTCAATCGCCATACGATGCACTGTAAAGAACATGCTACAAGTTCTGGATACACAATCTTGAAGAACAAAGCTCCAATGTGGAACGAGCAATTGGAGTGCTGGTTTTTGAACTTCCATGAGAAAAAGGATATGACAGTAGCATCAGTGAAGAACTTTCAGCTGGTTGCCACTGTGGACCAAAGCCAACCAGGAGGGAAAGGAGATGAAGAAACAGTTCTCCTCCAGTTTTGTAAAGTAGGGGGTGATACTTTCACCATGTACTATAGACAGCCCTTATCCGCCTTCCATGCGTTCGCCATTTGCTTAACTAGCTTCGGCACTAAATTGGCTTGTCAGTAAGATCATTTTGGTATCACTCTACTGCTTGTTCATTCCTTTCAATGTTAAAAAGTGAATATTTCTTTTTTCTTTTTTTCCTTTCACTTGGCTGAGTTTATTATTTGATTGCAGGAAGCTTGTTGTAAATGTTATATTGTTTTTGGTGTCAATGAATGTTATGTTATGTTACTATCAATTATTAGTATTAATAATACATGACATTGTCACTCTCCTTTTAAGTTATATTCGCTTCTGTATGTGCATATATAATATTATGCCTATGTTTAAGGCCCTTATGAGTGAATTAGGGTTCAACATCAAGATTCAAGCTTCCTTGTTTCTGGTATTTTTCTGATGTGGATTGTTCTGTTCCACCAAAAGTGGTTGGATTGTATTTAACAAAACATGTGGTGAGCTCGTGCACTTCAAAAATAAGTTACAAACAAAAAGGGTAGTTGTATGATAATCATCTTTTTAGGTTATCCCTTGCTTGAGTTGAAAAGCTAGGAGGCCCCAGTACTTAAATTTGAAGAGGCTGAAGCTTGGCCATGTGACAATATATCTCATGAACTAGATGTATATTATTGAAATCTCCAACAAGAATTATTGAATTGTTTACTTTTAGTTGAATTGGGTTTTAGGTGTTTACTTAATGAAAAAAGTTTCAATATTCGAAAGCGTTGATATTTTTATTTTTTTTGGTACAAAAAGCGTTGCTAAATTTACTTGGGTATTATTCACCAACGAAGATTTTAATATCAAACCCTAGTATGTGATATTTAAGTTAAATCCTTATCAAGTGGAGTTCCATGAATGCCAATTCAACTGTCTTTTGAACACACATGTCAATGAATAATTACATAAACTGATCTTCTTGATCTTCTTTCGCTTATTTCTCTCTGTATCTCTCACGATCTTCTCTCTAAAATATACCGAAAAAGACAAATTGAGGAAGAAGAGAGAAAGATAGAGTGAATGAAAGGAGAGAATCCGAATCTGAAATTTCACCATTAAACACCATTGTAGAGAAGACGGTATCCTAGATATGAGAGGCAGGGGAATGGGAAGATTGTACCTATATGAAATGTAAATATTCTCATTTTTATATATAATGAATATTGACAATTGATTAAATCTAACAATCTTTATGGAGTTCCATGTGAATTGAGTCTTCAACTTGAATCCATTAGACTTTTAAAGTGATTTTTTTTTTGTATTCTCCGACTTAATCTTTCAAAAAAACCTTATTTTAGAGTTTGGACAATCAAATATTACATTTTTTTATAAGAGTAAATTTAGATTAGAGAAGGTAGGATTTGTATTGTTGGAAGTTTTAATTCATGTTGTGAAGTTAGTTAGGAAGAGGAATACTAGGGACACTATCTTTTCAACACTTTCTCTAACATTCACTCTATTATTGAATGAAATCAATGTATGTCCCGCCACTTTAAGTAGAAATTATTTTCAAAGTGTAAGACCTACTTTGATTTAAGCCAATAAAAAAGTGAGTGATAAAGAGAATGTTGAAAAGAGAGTGTACTAACACTAAAGTTTGTTAGAAAAGTAGTTATAAGAGATAACTTGTTTCTCAAGTAACTCTCATAATAAGTAATGTGAGCTGTACATAGTTTAGCTTTGTATTAGAGATTTTTTTTCAAAATAATATATAAGTTTAATTTCTCCCATAAGCTATATCTAATCTCTTATCTCTTCTTCTCATTTCCTTTGTTTCAATACATAACATCAGGAAAAACTACTAATCTCATTGAAAATTTGTAGCAGAATTTTGTTATGATCCAAAATATCATATGGGACACGTGTCACTTGATCCAATAATGAAGGGAATAATATTTTCTTAACCTCTATAAAAGGGACTAATGATTGGAAGAAAGGGTACGAAGTAAAATGATGAAAATCTCTCATCTCTCCCTTGGATACTCTCTAGTAGAGTAATTTCTTCTATCTTTTTCTTTCTCCTTTATGTACTAAGAACATCAATTTTAAATTGAGTTCTAATCTATCAATTTTACTCTTCATTCAATAATCAATTCACAATTATCAATTTTATTACACTCTCAAATTTAGGAACCTTTACAAATTTACATATAATCTACCCAATTGTACAATTCCATACTAAAACCAAAGTCACAACTGATGTGAGTATAAAGTCTAACCATTTGTGTCGATCGCAGTCGATAAATATCGCTCTTTTTTCTTGCATTCAACATTGAAAGGAAATATTTGTATAATATTTACTATTTTTAAAAAGAAAAAACAGTTGTGATATAAAAAACAATCATAGCCTAGGTTTCATTTGCATGCATTGACATAATTAGTCTGCTTCTGTAATAAAATAATTTGTCTATAGCATGCCATATCAAGAAACATCTTGACATAAGGAAGAAACATCCTGATTGAGAACTTGCCATGTATTCTCCACCTGTCGTATATTGAACATGCGGTCATTGTCCAACAAATGCACCTACAATAGTGTCCCTTCACCGCTTATTAATAACTTTAACCGTGTCAGTGTCACATTGATATATACATAATCACTTCACCCCCTATGTAAGCAAAATCAACAAGGAAAAAAGAAGAAAGAAATATAGAATCACTTTTTTGTTTGAGAATAAGCTGTTAGTAATATCATATCATCATGAGTCAAGAGAAGCCACGAAGACCTGTGCAAGAACCAATAAAATACGGTGATGTGTTCAATGTGACTGGTGATTTATCATCACAACCTATTGCACCAAGAGATGCTGCTACCATGCAATCAGCAGAAGATAGAACATTGGGCCAGGCTCGAAAAGATGGGCCAGCTTCTCTCATGACTTCTGCGGCTCAAAAGAATGAGGATGCTGGTTTCATTGATAATAACACTGCTACAAACATTGCAAGAAATGAAGGTGTTGCTGTTTCAGAAACTAATGATGGAGGCAAACGTGTTATCACAGAGACCCTTGGCGGACAGGTAAATTTTTATTTCTTTGATAGATAAATAAATACAATAATCATTAAAAATTCACACACACAATAGTGCGGGAGCTGTGATTTGTAACTTTGGTTACGTTTAATCTGTATAAAAAATTTCGATATTTTTTTCGGTTTGACCTAATACTTATAAATAAGCATTCGTACCTTTTAACAATATTTAATAACATAATTTTTTTAAAAATTGTTTAAAGAATTATTTTGAACTCTTTGATTGATTTGAATATATATACTTCTTAGACATGCAAGAATAGCTAGGCCAATTAATTTAATTTGTTATTTCAAATGCTCTTCATTTTTTTAGACAAAAAAAAAATATTTGAGATATTGAATTGCATGTATTATACTTTAATGGAACAGGTCCTAGGGAAGTTTGAGGAAGATGCAGATGGAGCAAAAGGGACTAAGGATGCAAATTCCAAGCATGCAGGACTAAAGGCTGTCTAATAGAATACTGAAATTATAAATAGTTCCCTTGGGGTTGGGAGTATCAATGGCGACTGCAACTTTTGGCCGATTTATGAAAAGCAAGTAAAATACACTTTACAGTTTAAGTTCAATAATTATATTTTGTTTTTCAGCAGTGTTTAGTTTAGTTTTTTTTTTCTTTTCTTTCTTTTGGTAAAAATGCTAATTTTACCTTTTTGACAAAGGGTTTCTTTGGATGTACATGTATTATCAATCCAACTTAATGGTATTAGTTTTTTGTTGTCTCACATATATAATTATCCAAAACTTTATTATATAAAAAGTATTGATATCTTGTTAAAAAAAGTATTGATATATGATAAGGGTTTTGACTAACATATACACAAACAAAGAGGTCTTGTAAGTGTCATTTTTTACATTGACAAAAAAGTCACATCATATTTAACAAAAATTAATTGATGAGATTTATCAAATTTAATTTATACTTGTGCATGATAAGATTTGTCTCATTTATGTACAATAAATTGGCCTATGTTAAAATGTTAAATTGTGGAAAATTTAGAGTTAGATTGTTATGATCTTTCGAGTCATTTGGAAAATACTAGAGCCAATTGTATTGAGAGAGAGTTACAAATTGTTGTATTGAGAGAGAACAAATTGTTGTTGCTCAGGAAAAATTTATGATCACTTTCGAGTTTCGAGTTTGGGATGATATAAGAAAACTATGACCATTTGTATTGCGGTTTGGATAAAATCGATTTGATTTTAATATACACGATTTAATTTGGATCAGTTTTTATATCCGTAACACAACATCTATTTTTATTAATATTAGTATTATACCTAAATAGTTTCAGATCACACAATTTCTAAAACCGCAATATGAAGCGTATCCTAAAAGTTGTTGGGAAAGCAATTATGTGTTTCTCAATGCTAAGTTGCTAACCAAAAGAGTCTTCTTAAACAATACATAAAAAAGAAGGGAGCTTCTACTGTGCAGTCAGAAAACTGACTTTTTTGAAAAAGTTAATTTTGATTTTAATGTTTGATTCATTTTTAAATTGTTGATTACTGATTAATGATCAATAATAATTCATCTAGTAATACTTGCAACATCTTGGACTTAATGTACCATTTTATCGTTGACATCTTCAACATGCAAACAGATTTGATGATATTATGTGATAGTCATAAGTGTTACACTTTGGGGTGTTACACTTAAAACAAGGTAGAATAAAATTAGATTAAGTGTAGTCTTGTTAATTTGATGAATTGATGATACTATGAGGACTGAACTTTTGATGCCACTGTACAAACAGTGGGATGTTACTCACTGCACTTTTGATGTTATAGTGTTAACTTCATCATAAAAATCATTTTCACAACTTCACCATAGAATTTTTTAAAAAAAAAAGAAACGTATACAAAAATGGCTAATGCATTTAGGCGTAGAAATGCCAACCAAAATAACAACGAATTCGAATGAAGGTGAACAAGAGGTAAGCATGCATTGAAATGTTGATCCAATTCCTAAAGGAAAGTTACATTCGAATTCTATTATTAATCAAATTGAGACAGATTTTGTGACAAGTCCATCAATTGCAAGGACAAATGCCACACTATACCCTTATGGATTATCAGCAGAAAATATTCCCTCTATTATGGGATACATTCTTCCACTGTCCTTTCTTAATAATTTGATTAGGCCATATAGAAAATAATAATGATAGTTATATACAAAGGTTTGTAGGAAATTGTATGATATGACTCTCACTATTACAAACATCACTTTGCAATCCTTCAGACATAAATGGATAATAGAAACCACAAAATGATGAATATGATTTAAAGTAAAATGGTCACTATTTTTAATATGATGATTGAAACTTGTATTTCCTCTTTCAGGCATTGGCCAGACAGATAGGTCGAATAACAAAAGTAAATAGAGCGCGTGATGAAAGTAACAATAACGAACCTGTGAATAATAATTTGGTTAATGAAGCTGACCCTTATAAAAAATTTACACTAGTGCAAAATTGACATAAGAATTAATTGTATTATACCTATTTTATTTAAAAAAGGTGTGAAATATAAATAAGGTGGCAGTTTTGTAAATATATTGTAAATTTTGTTTTTGTGAGTAAATTTCAAAACCTGATTTTAAGAATAAATGAGGTCAAATATGAAATAAAAACAAGGTGGCAAACTTGTAAATATTATTTTATATATGATTTTAAAAAAAATGTGTGAAATATTAGTATATTAATTGTTATGTTAATGTTTTTATTTCTTTGCCAGGATTCGAACCCTTGATCTCCAACTTTTCAATCTTTAGATTAAACAAACTTAGCTACTTATACTCCTAAATATG
>Ga0315915_1002703_pt1 | contig 22451 bp, 12 predicted proteins | sample MpolbnodulesMG_FD_207738 | JGI IMG/M metagenome (GOLD analysis project Ga0315915, IMG submission 207738) | Medicago polymorpha root nodule microbial communities from Los Angeles, California, United States - branched nodules | ecosystem: Host-associated > Plants > Roots > Nodule | place: USA... | reverse complement strand
TTCATGTTACACAAAATAAACGTTATTGAGTAAATATAGTATTTGTAAAAAAATATCTTTTATTTTTTAACATTTTTAGCCTTCAGAAAATATTTTAAACATTTATTTATTTATTATGTTAATTCATAATAAATTCAAAGTTTTTTCATCGTGAGTTTAGCTCAATTGATATGAACAATGCATAAATATATGCCAAGTCCAGGGTTCGAACCCCGGACACCATAAAAAAAATTCAAATTTAGTACAATATTTTGCCAAACAACATTTAACTTAAAAATAGCTTTAAAACTAAAAAAATAACGAAACCAAACAACTTTACCTTCTTTCTTAAAGACCTTTATTTTAACTTTGTTTTGAAGTAACTTTTAGACCGTAAAAAACCTTGGCCAAACGGTATCTAAGTTCAGCTGAGAACACTGTTTCACTTTCTTCTTCATAAGAGGTCATTTTCTTCCTTTTTTCATGGTTCTGAGACCATGCATGACTTGAGTTGATTGATTTTTATGGCTTGATGGGTTCATTTTTAGACACTGTTTTAGTTTTTGCTTCATCATAGGTGGTTTTCTTCCTTTTTTCACAATTATGCATTTTAAGGGTTTTATTTTTTGTTTTTTTCTTCAATTGTTAGTGGATTATACCAAAAAATGTTATGTTGCATGGTTGTAGAAAAATCTTCCTTTGTTATGTGGAGTATAGTAGAGGTCATGATGATTGAATTTTAGCTCATGATAAGGTTTTGACACAATTGTTATTTTAGCTTCTGGTGTTGTAGTTGGAAAAAAATTGATGTATGTGAGTTATTTTATTTTTTGTGAGTAATCCTAAAGTTGTAATAGTTTTCATATTTGGTTTATTCTTTCCTATATCATTGAGCCGTACGAAAGTTGATTGGTGTAAATTTGTTTTGGTCATATCATTGAGGTCCAGAAAGTTGATAATACAAAAATTTGTGCATTTAAGATCAGGTTGATTTGATGATACAAAAATTGATGACATAGAAATATGTTAGCTTCTTTCGATATCAGAATGAACAGAGAAAATAAAATTAAATGATGTATTATTGTATTTCTACATAGGAATTTCAATGTCAATGGATTATGACTACATTAAGGATCTCAAAAATGATTTGGACATTTGGAAAATAGGATTTGAAGTGCTGGATTCTTGGATTGTGACCGGTAGTAATGAGAATCAACATATGAAGCTCATTATTTGTGATGCAAAGGTTAGATGAGTTAGTTAAGATTTGTTGTAATTTCCTTTATGATTTATCAATGTTACTTATTAGTGTACATTTTGATTTATTTATATTTTTTGGTTTCTTTCTCAGATTTAGGGGATCGAGTTCATGTAATAACTCGATATAGAGAATTGGAGCATTAGAAGGCTTTGATCGAGGAAAACAAGACTTATACTTTGTATAATTGTCATGTGTTTGATAATGACATTGAATTTAATCCCTTTAAGATTGTTTTTGGTTATGGTACAAAGGTGCAGAAGTATGACAAGTTAACTAACGTTCTTACTCATGAATTTCGCTTTAAGTCATTTAAGGAAATTCAAGATGGAAAATTCAAAACTGACGTTTTATATAGTATAGTTATGTGCTTTAATTTATTTATGTCTTTTCTCCGATTATAATGTTCTTATAGATGTATTTTTATTTTAAGAAATCATCGGGCTTCTTCACGAGATTGTCAAGACAACGCCAATTGGGACCGGAAAGAAACCGTGTACGAGCATTGTGTTGAAAGATAAAAGGTATTATTTTCTAATTTGTCGACATCAAATGATAGGATTTTGTATGAGTTTGATAATGACCTGAAAGATGTCTTTCCTTATGCAGTGGAAATATAGTTGATGTAACATTATGGGTAAAATACTCCGTAGCTTTATCATTTATCATCTATTTACCTTGAGTTCTTTGCTTCCATTTTGTAGTCAATGGCAACACAAATAGATGTACCAATTGGTCAGGTTCGAGACTGCTCATCAACCTACATCATCCAGTTGTTGAGAAGTTTAAGACTTAGTAAGTTTGCATTATGATTTCACAATACAGTGTTAGTGTAACTTATTATTTCACAATCTGATTTGTTTGTTTTTTGACCATGTTTCTTGAATTTTTGTCGCGACCTTAACACTTCTCAAGCTCAGAGACAAAAGAGACAAAGCTTCATTCAGAACTTAAGTCAAGGTTCGCTTTCTTCTCAACGTACTTCGTACAACGATTTTTCCATTCTGTCTCAAGTTAGACTAATTGTTGAATTTATAAACTTATTCAAGGTCTGTTTTTTTTATGCACAAACATGCTTTGAGTTTTTTTACGCACAAATTAAAAATATATATTGCATTATTCTTTATTTCATGTGCATAATTTGTGTTATGATACATACTGCATCAATATTTGGAAAACAACTAAATTCAATCCTAACCAGTTTGGATGGTATTATGAGAGTTGCACCAAATGTTCAAAGACATCAATGTCAAATGGTGCTAGCTATAGATGCACATGCGGGAGTGATGCTTAATTTCCATTTGTTTCAACAATGTTAATTGATTAACGGGGTACATATAATGCACATGCATGCATTTAACTAGACCTTACAGGAAGGTAAATTAGAAGTCATGATACATTTTCTTTAACTTAAAATCAGTTATGCTACGTTCATTTTATAAATTATGTGTAACTATATTCGCGTACATCTTATCCATGTTAATATGCATTAGACTAATATTGCAGTTATTTTCCTGTTTAGCATTTCTTAAACGAGGTGTCAAGAAAAAATCTGAAAGGGAAGTGCAAAACAATCATTCTCATTGATGACCAGACACAGAGAAATTATAAGTGTCGCCTCTATGCAATTAGAATCCATTGATTATAAGCATTTAATATGCTTCCTTTTTTTGTTTGCTTGATCACTATGGTCAAATATGATTTCATTTTTGACGAAGCCGTTTATTTGTTTATAGTGTTTCTTCAATAATTTTCGTGAATTTTGCAGTTTTCAAATCCAGAGTCATAGCTTCAATAAAAAAATTAGAGAGAAACTCATTGAAGTCCAATATTTTTTTTAGGCCTAAATTATAATAAAAATAAGTTTAAACAAATTTTTAATTCTTTAATAAATTTATTTCTATACCCCTTACCCTTTTTAATTCCTTTATTAATCATCACAATCTCACAAATATTAATCTCTATTGAAGACTTGGTAAAACTTTCATAAATATTTTAATAAAGATTTATAATGTTTGTGCAATATTCATTAATTTGTTCATTTTTCCTTTGAAATAATTTTTTTTACAAGATATGTTATTAAACCCATGCGAAGCACGGGTTTGTAACTAGTTATAATAAAAAAAATATCAAAACAAGCTTGATTCTCATATTGAAGTAGGTTATTACTAAAAGTAATGTTAGCAACACTCTCATTTGAACACTCACTCTCTTATTGGTTTAAATATTGTGGGTCTACATTTTGAAAATTGAACCCACACAAAGTGGTGGGACATATATTTATTTCATCCAATAAAAGAGTGAGTGGTAGAGAGAGCGTTGAAAAGTTACTTCAATATTCCAACAATTATAAATGGCACAAAAATTACAAAATCATCTCTCTCATAAGGGGCCATTTAATATACACACTATACAAATTTGTGTACGTGAAACAAAATTCTTCATGAAACAATTATAGCCATTGATATATAATAAATGAATATTAAGGACCAGGATTGAATATTGGCTACCTGCCAATGACCTTTTGCTTGACACAATTAAAAAATAACCTGACCCCATCGAAGCATTATTTTATGATTATTGTATTGTGGGCTTTTAAGATATTGAATTATGAAATTGATTTTGCTGAAAGTTTAAGATATTGGCTTATGAAATTGATTTTAGGATATTGTTAACCATTTTCTGAATTAACTGCGAAAAATTTCCTCTTAATCTTCTTCTCTTTCTATTGCAACTATCATGTTCTTCCTACAACGGCGTCCTACAAGAGCACGCAAAAAAAAAAAATCTTCTCAACCATAACCATTCTTGAATCTTCATTCACTTTTTATTCTTTAGTAACCAAATCACAATCTATTTCATCTTTATCTTCTTCTAAACTAACCACCCCACATAACAACAATCACCACCCCAAATTCCAAACCTTGAACAAGAACAACATAAAATCAATTTCTATTTATTTATTGTCCCCACTTTTTTCCTCATCACTTACGCTCAATTTCTGGTTCAAAATAAAAAGGACAAATTTTTAATTGAAAACCTAAAGGACTTTTTCTTCTCAATCAAAAATCACCCAATTTTGCCATGGACAGTTTTCCTGGTTTGACTAATTACATTTTTGGCCAACAATCTCAAACTGAGATTAGTTGAAGAAGTTTAATAATGATTAACTTTTGATCTAGAGAGAAGGAGAAATATGGGATGAAATATGAGGTTGAAGTGAAGTGAAGGGAATGAATTTAGGAAATACCATGGGGAAGGAGAAGTGATTGGAAGGGAAGAACAAATTAGATTATTACAACAGATGTGTGTAACCTAGAAATAGAAGAAAAAACTTCATAAGCTAGATAAATAAGTTTACTGAGTTTATTTAAAGATAAAACAAGATACTTGACCAACTAACTAAAAGACTAAACTAAACTAAAAAGATTAGAATTCTTCAACGATTTCACTTTGGTTGAAAATACAAGCCAACAACGGGAACAAGGTTTCCTCACTTTAGTTCACTTTTATCGTTATATAATGTTGTAAAAACATTATTCACAAAATATATAAATTGTTTTCTTCGTCTATGTTTCTCAAAGATGCAAGGGTAGATGAACAAAATTATTTACATTTTGAAACTAAGTCTAATGTAATAGCCATACCCTCTTAAAACAAACTAAGACATTTTCTACCAACTCTTAATCTTTTTCAAGAACGTTCATTTCAAATAATGTTGTTAAAAGACAAAATACCGTAGAACATAGTACGAGTTTTTCTTTAAAAATAATTTGTTGCAGCTCTTTTCAACCACCCAAAACGGTTTTGTTCATTTCCTCACAACTAATTAATCGTTATCTTTTGTCTAAATCATATTCATTGCACACATTTAGATGAAAGCATTATGTTTTACCATCGTGAGCTTCAAGATTTATTCTTTAATAAAGTATTATAAAAAAATTAAAATAACCACATAACTTCAAATTAAACTATTTTAAATTAACCTAATATATGTTTGGTGCGCATGATAGGGTAAATACAAATCATGATAAATAAGGATAAAATATGATAATAACATAGCAAACACTTATCATATCATGTGTTTGGTGCACACGTAATTATAAAGTTCATATTATTTCATTCTATAATATGTTTGGTGCATATTTGCTATTAACATGATATGATATGTATTGTATTTAAATGACAACATATATGAATAAGATGTCTTAAAAACACAGACATTTTTTTGTTAAAAAAGCACACTTTTCAATCATATTGCAAAAATTTGACAAAAAAATGAAGATGTGTTGTGTGTTGTCTTCTTTTTCAAATCACCACCATAGTAGCAATATCATCGAGGATTTAAAATACATAAAAGAAACAAATATATATTAGAAGTAACAAATAACATCTATCAAAAAATAAAAGTAACATATGAAGAAAATAACATATATATTGAGGACAATATGATACATATAGACACCGACGTCAAGTCATTGAACTATCCTTGCTTACGACATGTGGAACGTTGAATTTGGGATTATGTTTAATGAAAGTCGGTGGTCGTTTGTACACAATTGATGCAACCCTAATAAAAATTCTGGTAGTCAATCCCCATATGAGATATTTTTTCTGCTCGATGTCAATATAGTAAAAAAAAATGTATCAAATACTTCTCTCCCATCCACTCTCTCTCCTCATGACTCCGATTTTCATCATGCTTAAGGCAATTGATATCAGATAACTTGAAGATGGATATGAAAAATTAAGATGGCTTGCGATAAAAATAAAACGTAAAGAAGAGAAGAGAACAAAAACATAAAAAAGAAGAAGAAGAAGATAAGGAAAATAGTAATGAAAAACCAGTGTGACTTGACTTAAGTCACGCGTGTGTATTTTCAGAAGTTTGGTTGAGAACGAGCAATTTTTTATGGGAGGAGCAATATTCATGAGGATTGCTTTTTAGGCCCCCTCGATATCTCTTTAGGCCCCCTAAAAATACTAAAATAACCTTTATAAGACTTCCAGTAGATAAACACCGGTAGTTCATTTTAACTTTTCTCATTTTGCACCTCCGGTATGTACATACCGAAGGCACATTTTCAAACTGTTGGAATTACCAAACTGAAAACATTCACAGTATTTTTTGTACACTTAGACCTTTTGCAATTGCAACCTCTTTTGTGCCTAGCTGATGTCGGTGTTGTCATATTCACATCTTCCTGCAAAGGTCACATAAAAAATATCACCCACTTTTTTAATACAAGCAGGTTGAACAACAGTAATATATGAAGATCCCATATTATTCGGTGGAACATCAGCTGCACATGGTACAATCTTGGGAGCAAATGCTTGTGGATTAGGGGATTCAATTTGTTGTTTTGTTTCAACAACTTTCTCCTGAAATTCTACTCTGTTGCCAAAACCTCCGCAAGCACAACCGTCACCACAGAAGATTCCAACACCAAAACAATCACAGTAACTGCAAAGTACTCAAATCAAAACACATAGATATTGCATATCATAGAAAGTATGATATCAAAACATATTTAAAATCTACTCACAGTTTCAAACATTTACTCTTCTTACAGTTGCACGTCTTAGGTCCATTGGCATCATCAGTACTTGTTTTCTTCCTATATAGAGCAATGCAATATTTGGTAAAACTAGCAAACATGTAAAGAATAAAAATTATGACCTATGAGAAAGATCATGATAACTAACTTTTTCCTGGAGGTGCTAGGATGGTTGAATTCCTCAGCATTTGTAGGGCTTACCTTCCTCTTATAAGGTGCGTTTGCCGAATATACGTCGATGGTTTCTGTCAAGATAGGAGACTCGGAAATGAAAGAATCTGCAACTACTGAAGCATCAGTTTCATGGCTCTCATTCCTAGTATCAATAAAAGATTGACCAATGACCATCCAAATTGGACGGAGTTAAGGATCTTGTCACGTTTTCCACTATATGCAAACTTATAGAAGATTTGGACCCCGGTAAACCATCTGATAATTTCACACCTGTAGTTGAAAATGTGCCTTCGGTATGTACATACCGGAGGTGCAAAATGAGAAAAATTCAAATGAACTACCGGTATTTATCTACTGGAAGTCGTATAAAGGTTATTTTTGTATTTTTAGGGGGCCTAAAGAGATATTGAGGGGGCCTAAAAAGCAATCCTATATACATAGAGTTCTTTGTCTAGTACGTCATATTTGGTAGTGTTGTCACAGTAATAAAATGACAACCAATTATAAGAAAAATGGTTAAACATATTTTTAATCCTTGCAAAATTTTAAAATCCCGTCTTTCACACGAATCGGTGGCGGAAGCTGGATTCGATGGTGGATTTTCGTTGGTCAAAGGATCTTTAGGTCTGCATTTTAATGTCAATTTTGTTTCTTATGATTTACTATCTTTTTCCTTTCGATCTTCTATTTTCCCATGATCATGTATGTTTGAACGCTTGTTTCATTTCATATTGATTCTATCGATAGCAATTTGTTATAATTTTGTAATGGTTTGAAAGCTTGTTTCAATTCAAATATGATTATATTGAATTGTTATCGGGGACCTACTTAGGATATTTGAATTAGTTTAGACGCTTAATTTAAATTATTTCAAATGAAGATTGTTAGGTTCTAATCAGATTAGCCGTGATCTTGTGACGCTTGCTCCAAAATTATGGTAAATCAAATTCTAGATTTTTGCGACGCCTGTTCCAAAAATCAGTAGAAGTTCTAATGAGGTTAATTGATGCTTAATAGGTTAGTTTTATAGCCAAACAAGATAATTGAATCATAGAGCTAATAATTTTAACACCTATGATAGACCCAAACAGAATCCAACAAACAAGTGGATTGGTTGTTTTGTCAAATCGTTAATTCTATCAATTTGATCATCATTTTCCACAAAAAAAACTCCCTAATTTACTTTCTATTTGTTGTTCTAATTTGGTATTGTTTTATCTTCAATCCTTGAGAAACGACCAAGGTTTAACTGTCTTGTACTACTTTTTGTAAATTATTTTGATCGCAAACGACAGCGATCAAATTGGCGCCGTTGTTGGGGATCTCTAATTAGCATTAGCCAAATTAAGAACTCTGCTAACAACTCTGACAGTTTCTTTTGAGTTTTCTTTGTTTCAGTTTCTTTATATTTAGTTTATTTTAATAAGATTTTAGATAATATTTTTTATTTTTTTATATTTTATTTTACATGTTTTATCAATTTTCTCTTTATTTTAGCATTAGGACAGTGTTGGTATTTTCGGATTTGTTGTGCTGCCTTCAAATATTCTAGTGATGCACGAATAGACCAAATTCTGAAATTAATTCTTTTGATCTCCAGTAGTATTTAAAAATAAAAAAGAAAGAGAATGGGGGACTCTATGGATTCTTTGGCTTACCTTGTTAATTTAATGGCATCTGGGATTTGCAAACTTGCTCTAAATATTATGGTAATGATGCATATCCTATGTTGTTAGATACTAATTTTTGTGGTGAGACTCAAATTGCAGGTGATCTTCAAGAAAAATATTATTGTGATCAAAATTCATATCTTGAAGAGCAGTCAATTTGGTCATATCAATAGTTTCCGCAAAATCAATATGAATCATTGGAAGTTGATCTACACTCTTAGTTGAAAGATATAATCAAACAAATGGCCGTCAATAACCTTCAATTCCAACAAGATAACCTAAAAGTGGATCAGCTAGTCTCCACCTTCCATCAAACTCAAAACAACAAGATGTTACATGATGATGTACAACATATTGAACTACCAGAAGTAATAGCGTGGGATGTAAGTCTTGATGAAACTCCAGTTGAGCCAAATAAAACATCATATGTCTCATGTGATGATCATGAACTAAATAAGAAAATATCAAGTGAATGCATGAAAGAGATTGTCCCACAAAAATTTTTTGGATTATGATCAATATAAATTTTATGGTGCTCTTGAAATAGAGAAATCTCTTCAAATTTCTGCTTGTGAATGTGGTTTTTCCATACTTGTCATGAGATTAGTGCATCCATTTTAGATGGAGAAAGGTTGATGTTGACAACCGCCTGTGCTAAAATTAAAGAAGATTCAATAAATGTTGAATCTGAAACTCGAAAGGTGGATTCAATAAATGTCCAAGAAAGCCAAAGGTTTTGTTGTGGGTAAATTTATCTTAGAAGAAAGTCATCTTGTTCTTGTTGTGGGTGCAATTATCTTGGATTGAGTTCAAATATCTTGTTGATTTATATGGTTACTTTGCTGAGCTCAAATACCCCTCATGCTTAAATTTCAAATGACTTTCATGGCTTTGCTTCTTCATCCTCTTTGATTTTATAGCCTAGTTTCCCTTAGGTTTATCTCACCTTTACCTTTGCCCCGTTACTACCCTCATAAAGACCTTTTGATCTTTGCACGCATGTGCTTCAAGTTGTGGATGTCCTCAATCATGTGTGGACGGTAGAGGTTTGTCAAACCTATGGCAGTGCTAGCTTTGATGTTGTGCTTTTAGAACAAATATTAACCCTTTACACTCCATTTGATACATATTGCACACACCACGAGTGATTGAGTGCCTTTTATACATACATACATACATATATACATACATACATACATACATACATATATATATATATATATACTTTTTAGTCGAATAGCCCGCTTATCCATTACACATGTCATAAGATGTTGTTCATGATTGTTATACTCCTTGAATCTTAGAATATGCTAATTTCTTGCAGCATTGCATCAAGCTCTGTTTTATTTTGTTTTGATTTATGGTATAAGTCTTTAATCTTGAGTTTTGCTCGGAGTGCAAAAGCTTAAGTGTGGGGGAATTTGATCAATGCATTTATGCACATATTTTATAGCCTTGCATTTCGATATTTTAAGAGTTTTTAATGTCTTAAATAATGTTTTTATCTTGTTTTTACATTTTGGGTCAGATTTGATTGCTAATGTAATTATTTGATTAATTTCCATATTTAATGTGTTCTGACCTCTGTTCACCGTGTAGGCTATAACTTTGGCTATGATTATTCGAATGAGGCGTACAAATAGGCGTTGAAAAGGTAAGACAAATATCTACAACTTTTAGTTGAGCTCGAATCCCAGTTTGGACGTCTTCCTGATCGAAAATGCGAATCTCTGAAGCCGTTTTGTTGACCATGAATTTGGTTCAACTGTTGTTACCGCAAATTGGCCAATTTTGGTAAACTCAGTTCTAAGAATTAGGTTAACTCCTTACAGTATAAATAAGGTTGTAAACAGCTAGAGAAAACTTCTTTTTGGCAGCCATCATTTGTTATTTTCCATGGAAGCTTAATCATGTAGATCAATACACTAGTTAAGGATTCTGTTTTAATGTCTCGAGGTCTGCATTTTAATGTCAGTTTTGTCTCTTATGATTTACTATCTTTTTCCTTTCAATCTTCTATTTTCCAATGATCATATATGTTTGGACGCTTGTTCCATTTCATATCGATTCTATTGATAGCAATTTGTTATAATTTTGTATGCGTTTGAACGCTTGTTTCAATTCAATTACGATTATATTGAATTGTTATCGGGGACCTGCTTAGGATATTTGAATTAGTTTAGACGCTTAATATAAATTATTTCAAATGATGATTGTTAGGTTCTATAACGCTTAGTTATAGGTTTGGTTGAACTTGGTAATCACATTAACCGTGATTTTGTGACGCTTGCTCCAAAATTACGGTAAATCAAATTCTAGATTTTTGCGACGCTTGTTCGAAAAATCGGTAGAAGTTCTAATGAGGTTAATTGATGCTTAATCGGTTAGTTTTATAGCCAAACAAGATAATTGAATCATAGAGCTAATAATTTTAATACCCGTGATAGACCCAAACAGAATCTGACAAACTAGTGGATTGGTTGTTTTGTCAAATCGTTAATTCTATCAATTTGATCATCATTTTCCACAAACAAAAGTCTCTAATTTACTTTTTATTTGTTGTTCTAATTTGGTATTGTTTTATCTTAGATCCTTGAGAAACAACCAAGGTTTAATTGCCTTGTACTACTTTTTGTAATTATTTTGATCGCGAACGACAGCGATCAGGATTCAATCACCGCATCGAAGACCTTTAATTAGATTTTTTAAGTGAAACTTTCTTCTTTAGGGGCCTAAGTGAAGGTAACTTTCATTTTCTCTATTGTTTTGGCTTTAGGCATGTAGAGAACGTACAAGAACAGAAGGAAAAAAGAAAAATAACTATAGAATGGTGACTAAATGAGCTTTCATACCTTGCATCATTTAGCAATTTTTAATAAAATCTTCTTAGTAATCACATGCAAAAACACTTTCATACCTTGCATTGCATCTATTTTATAGTTTAATATGTTAACATTCCTGTGGTGGTAGACTAGATTCATCACCGAGTTATAATATAATTAGTTGTGATTGAAAGTATGAAATCAACTTTTTTTTTGGGCAATTTGCACTTAGGAGGAATACTTTTCTTCAAGATGTTGTGTTGTACACTTCAGAAAATTAACAGGTAGTTTTAAAGATGAAAATATGAGGAAATCTGAAAGGAATAATAATGAATGGAGCAATTATCTTGCAAAAGCTTTCAACCTGGAAACAAGTAAGGAACCCACTACAATTTTTTATTATAAATGAATACGGGGGAGGCAAAATCAGTGCTACAAAACCACTTGAATTGTGGAACGATATGGAAGAGTTTACGTGCAGCCTAAAGGTAATGAGAAAAATAGCCATGAATAAACAATATCAAAATTGGAGTGATAAAATCTACAAAGAAGTATGTACATAGAACTATAATATTGCATGTTTATTTCTTATATTATAAGCTTTATACATGGTGCTAAACAAGTTATATTTATATATGACATACTTTTAATTTATACAAAGATACATAGTCAAATATATAACGTTAGTGGAGTAGAAAAAGCAAATAGACGGACACGGGAGTGCCCGTCTAGACGCTAGTATATATAATATTAAGATATGATCATATATTTACTCACTTGTGTGTAGTGATATACATGTATTATCAATATTGTTGCTTGTCCGTCAAATTTAAAATAGTGCTCCCTTCTTGTTCCTTTAAAATTGTTTGGGCATGATAGTTTGTTAGGTTTACAAGATCGATGATATTGATTTTCAGTTTGGTGAGATATAATCACTTTTGGTGTCACAAGACAACGTTTGGGCATGATAGTTTGTTTGGTGAGATATTATTAGTGAAAAGAGTAACAAAACAAAACAAGGTCGGTGACCACATAATCCTGAATGTATTTTACATCGTATTTTATGATCTTAAATGCATATCACATGATCTTAAACTATCAAATCAAATTCCGCAATCATTTCAATCAATCTATGAAAGTTGTCATTATATCTTGCTATAATTTTTCTTTGGATCCTCTAAAAGCAAGATTATTCATAGCAAGACATTTCACAACTGTAACTATTTTATGTGAAACTTGTCTCCAACGTTCTTTCTCTTTCATAATTTCCTCTTGCAAGTGTTTATCAATTGTTTGATTTTTATCCAATCTTATTCTCAATTCGTTCCAAGTATTCATATTAGTCATGTGTTCGACACTATTTTAATGTTTAAGTCTTTGGTTAATACGTTTCCAATCACTTGCTAGCAAACTCAAGTTACTAGAAGTAGAAGATTTAAACAATTTACAGCAAAAATAATATACTTTGTCAACATATTTACAATAAACAAACCATTTTCAATCATTAATCTCACTATTGCTTAATTTTTTTGAATAATTCGTATATGTGAAATGCATTCACAATCAAATTCAATGAATAATATATTCAATGAATTCGTTTCTACCAAAAAAAATATATATATTCAATTAGTTGGTCGTTGATGCTCACAATAGACATGAACAACCCACCCAAGTCTGATACACACATGTTAAGCTATTTATTGAAGTATGTTCCTCTTATGGTTTCAAGTTCGATTCTTTTGGTGTCAAGTTTGATGGGTTAAATTTACACAGAACTATATTTTGGCTTTAAATAGAATCCACGTAAGTGATTGGTGGGATTGGATCCCTCAGATACCGAGTTTAACAACAAAAAAAAAACATTGGCTTTGCACTTACATGAAAGGATGACGGAGCACATAATTAGTGCGTTTTATAACTAGAGCAAGAATTCAATGAAAAAATGGCATCTTCCAAGGATTAATGAACTAGACACATGACCCTACGGAGTTAGTAATCATTAATTGAAATTCATATTACTTTTTTTGAGGAAATTGAAATTCATATTACTATCAAGTGTGTGAATGGTAGTGTCAAAAAAAAGTAGTCAATGGTAATTTAGTCTTACATTCAAATTCATGAAATAAATTCTTATAATCCTATTAAATATCTCCAAGTGAAAATTGTTAATATTGCACACCCTCTATGTTCATATTGCTTACCAACTAAATTCGCAAGATGTATATTTTTATTGATAAAAAATAATATTAATTACTTTCTTAGACTAGAGTGAAGACATGTTTCAACTTTCAACAATCATCCATTTCATAGCCAAATGTGACAGTACTTGCCACCTTGAACAATTACTCGTATCTTTGCAATTTTTCATATCATATTTAACGAGTCTAGAAAGAAAAAAAACTCCCCTCAAAACAAAAACTAACGTGTATTTAAAGAACATCGACGACCAAAATTATTCTTAAAAGAGATAAATTACTGAAATGGATATTGGGTAAAAGATAAAAGACGGAAATATATTTTAGCCGCAAATTAATAATGTTTATAACATAGGTACGTATTATTTTCTTGTATAAATTATTTCTATTACAAAAGATAAATGAAGTAAAAATATTTGCATACAAACTATAAATTATTTTCATAAGTTACTCTAGAGAGATTATCTGAAAATAACTTATAAACATATCATAAGTTATTTTCATAAACTCTTTCAAACAATTCAATAAATACTTATGTCAATAACTATACTTCAATAAATCGATCGAAATATGCTATTTTTCAATTACTAGATACCTTTGGTAATTCCAATTTTTATAATACACGTGACATTCAAGCCAAAAAAGGAAGGCTAGGTTCTTGAAAAAGGTGTATTTAATTCAAATCTATTATTGTATTTGGCAAGATTGGTCGCAACCTCCTTCTCATATTTGGACGTAGCATGGTAAAATAGGGTTTTATCATGACAAATACATGATAAATGAACCATATTGTGTATATGATAACGTATCCACATATTCCCCAATTGTGTGGGAAGAACATCAACACCAAAGAAACTATTGAAAGGGAACCAAACACTTCCATGAGGGTATCAACCCTTGTTGCAAACTTAAGCTTAATCCAAAAAGCAAAGGAATATAGTAGAAAGCTACCAACAGAGAGTAACATTGTCTTTGGATGGATTTGAAATGCATTGGGATTATCTGGATAACTAATTTGGAGGAAACCAAGGAGTACAAAGAAAGTGAAGGCCATAAGACAATGAAGAGGATTGGTTTCTTGTTTTGATAAGAGAGGATTGGTTTCTACTACTCCCATGATGTTATAAACATTAACACTCACAACATTTATGGTCACTTCATGACTTCGATTTAAATTGGATCTTGATGGTCTTACAACATGATCAGCCATGAAATTGAAACTACTAGCTTTTTCTTTGAAGGAAATGAAAGTACTAGCTAGTAGTTCTTTTTATTATGAAATTGAAAGTTGAAACTCTATTCTATAAATACTATAAAGAGTATTTTTGTCTGGTCTATGAAATTGTCACGTTAAGACTTGCCATGAATTTTCGTATTTGATGTGAGAGCAATCAAGTCCAAGTCAAACACACCGTGTGGATGTATATATACATAATTAAAAGTCCATTGAGATTTTAGTCGTGTTTTTGCGGCCAAATAATTAGGCTCCCGTCCACGTTTTAAAATGCCTATGAAAACTCAACACTTTTTTTTTAAGTTGTTTAAAGTCTAGAAATTCGCATAAATATGTAAGATTTTTCAAGTTAGAACTCTGACATTTGAATATAATATGCAATGTTACTATCAACTAAGTTAAATTTACGAGGATCAAAAAACTTATTTTAATAACACGTTATTTTAACATTTATTTCTAAAGTGACGAGATTTACATGTATTTTAGTCAATGAAAATGTGAGCTTTAGAGCGAGTGTTGTTTACTTAGCTTGAATGCTAACAACACTCGTCTTAACATTTTTTTTTTTAATATTCATCATTGTATCGGATGTAATATGTAACTCCCACCATTTTAAAAATCTGTCTAACAAAAATTGACGAGACTCGTGTATTTCACTCAATAAAAAAATGAATGTTAAAAACAAGTGTTGTTGGCATGCTTCAAATCAAAAAGTTTTTTTTACTTAGTCTCCTATAAAATTGGTGAGACTCATGTAAATATAATTAAAAAGTCATTTGTCATTATATTGCTCCGATAATATTTGCTTTTTGTGAATTGTATTTTTTATAGATAGACGAATGAAAATTCACATTCATGAGTGAACGAATCGGAATTCGCACCCCTAATACAACATCTAACCCAACAATTTTGATATTTATAACAACAATTGTGGACTGAAAAATGGAAAATTTATAACAGCAATTGAAATAAAATAAAATCAAATTAAAGAAAATAGTAAATCAAACTTTTGAACGATTAAAACAAAAGTGTCAACGGAATAAAGGTTTAAGCACCAAAGTAAACAGATCTTTTAATTCAATTATAAAATAATTGCTGAAATCCTAAATTTAAAAGTAGTGACGTTATTCCCTAAAAAAAAAAAAGTAGTGACGTTATCTCCTTTTCAGAAAAAGAAAAACAACAAGTTGTGAAGATATCTGTTTATTAAACTTAAGATCCCCTCGAAATTGCTTAGAGTTCATCTAGCATCAACAATATTACAAGAAAGATTGAATTAATTTGGTTATCTTTATTTATTAAAGGCAAAATATATTTTTTTGACAGGTATTAAAGGCAATATATTAGAATTATTTAATGATAGCGAAGTTCAATCTTTAGCAACTCAATTAACCAACACGATCAATTGTGTTCATTTGATTATTGTTATTTTGGTGATGCATGGTGATGAAGTGTGAACAATATGTACTTGACTTTGTGATAAAATTATGATGCATAAACTTGTGATGTCTTGTGTTCACGATTTGAGAATTGATATCGTGTTTAACTAAAAGGAGATACATGAGAATTATTTTCTTGAATAATGAATTGCATCATATGTATTACTTGCGCAGCAAGTTAGTTAGTTAGTTTAGTGTTTCAGCTACTATATGCTATAGCTATTCCATTATAGTTACTGTATTGATTCATTTAGATATATATATATATGATTGTAATCAATAATTACATCAATGAGAATTCACACTTTATTCAGTTTCATAATATGTATGTTGTTGTTGCCTTGAAACTATTATTATGTTCATGATTTCCTTTGTTGAGTATTTTTCACCCATTTGCGAGTTTTCGCATATGCTCTTGTGGTATAGACATGCAGGTTGAGGACGCGTGATCAGCATGAGTACCTGACGATAGCTTGAGGCTTCCTCGCTTTTATGATTTTGCTCTTGGAGTCTCGTTGTAGGTTCTGGTTAGGATTTTGCCGGGATTTTATTTATTTTATTTGTTGGATTATTATTGAGAAACTTCTGATGTTTTATGATGATGTATCTGAGACTGAGATATGTGACTTTATGATACTTGAAGATATTTTTCCGTTGCGACTGTTTTATAAAAATAAATTATGAATGATTTTGAGTTATTGATGAAGTAGCACGTTAAATATATATGATTAATTATTTTAATTGTTTTAAATATTGTATTTGGAGTTCAAGGGTGTTATACTAGATGCCGGTGGTAGAGTTAGCGATAGTTATAGCACTAAAATTAGTTTTTGAGCATCATGATGTGTCTGAATTGTTGTTTCAGTGCAGATGAGACTGGAATTGATTCTTAGACTTGAGTATAACTTCTAGGGTTAAAGTAGGTAAATAAAATGCTATAGTATCTATAAATCATAATAAACTAGAAATCAGTGTAGGGTTTAATTCTGAGGTAGTTATTTGATGCCTATTAAAACAAAACAATTCAATGCATGATGAAAATAATTCTTTTTGTATTATGTTAACATCTTTTTGTTGTTTTATTGTTGTTGCAAGTGAATATTAACAAATGAAAGGTATATTTTCATTTTTGTGCATGAGTTTATAATGATTTTAGGCTTAATTGATCTGACGGTCCCTTAACTTATTTCTTTTATTCAATTTGCTCTCATAAGTCTTAACTTTCTCAAACACGTCCCTTAACTTATTTCTTTTATTCAATTTGGTCCAATTTTGATAATTTTAATCCCCTAAAAAAAGAGACCGTTGGATTACGGAGGTCTATCAGATTTTATAGTGCATCACCAACACCTAATTTATTTACTTTCTTCTTCTTCTTCCCTCATCTTCATCTACATTCATCCTTCATCAATATCCATCAACAAAACCCAGGAAAAAAAATTAAACCTACAATTTAATCACTACACCACCATTATTGTCATCTTCATCTATCATCATAAACACCCTCCTTCATCGTCATCAACTCAAACCCAAAATCAATCACTCCACCATAACCATCCCAAAATCAAATTGCTTTTTTCGAATTTGGGTCTCAACTCTCAACAACAACAAAACTTTTGTTGCTTCATCAATTGCTTCTCTACAGAAATAGCATCACCCTCTTTCTTGGTTTCACTTTTAGACCCATCTGCAGCATTGGATTCAGCAGCAGCTAATTCAATAAAAATTGTATTTTTCCTCAGTTTCATAACAAAAGGTATCGAGATTCGAAGACCCTTCAACGAGTTTGTGGGTAGACCAACGTGCACTCTTGAAACTGACACACAACAACATAGTTAGAAAAAATTAAGATAAAAGAAACAACAACAATAATAAAAACATGGGAATGTATTTTGTAGAAATTAAGGAATAAGATGTGATGGGTGCTTACAAGGGGTTGTGGAGGGAATTGGTAAAATGGAGGAAGAAGAAAGAGGGGTGAGCGTGATTTATTTTTCCAATTGAAGATTTTGTTGAGACAAATAGGAATTGTTTTATGTATAAGAAGGCACAACATGTGTGTGTGTCCGGTTACTTTGTTGTTCCACCGGAAATGATACTCATAATCACCTTGAGTTTTATTGTCACGGTTAAATATTAGGGATTTTGTTTTCGAATCTGGGTTATATGAAGATTGCAGTTCATGATATTGATTCATAATTGTTTTTGAATCTGAGTTATGTGTTGTTGTTGGTTGAAGATTTATGTGTGTGATGATGATATTAGGTGTTGTTGTTGATGATAGTGATGTAGTGATGAGAGGTTGATTTAGGGGTTTGATCAAGGAGTTTAATGTTGAATTTAAGTTGTGTTTTTATTTTAGTTTTGATTGAGTTTTTGTATGAAGATTGATAAAGATGATATTGAAAAAATGAGGAGCACGAAAATCTGTGTGATGATGAATTTTTGAAAGAAAAAAAAATTGGATTTTTTTTAATTTTATTTTATGAAGATGATGAAGGATGAATGAAGATGAAGATGATGGAAGAAGAAGAAGAAAGTAAATAAATTAGGTGTGGGTGATACACTATAAAATCTGATAGACCTCCGTAATCCAACGGTCTCTTTTTTTAGGTGATTAAAATTATTAAAATTGGGTCAAATTTAATAAAAAGAAATAAATTAAGGAACGTGTTTGAGAAAGTTAAGACTTATGGGACCAAATTGAATAAAAGAAATAAGTTAAGAGACCGGCAGATCAATTAAGCCATGATTTTACCATTTGGTCTATCTAACAAACAAGTTTAAACTATATTTTGCTTATCAGTTATTATCTGCTAGCAATTTACCCTTGTTGATTAGTTTTTATTTTCTTTTCTTTCATTGAATAATTGGTAACGTGTAAAACTACGCTTCTAATAGTTGAGTTTAAATGCTACAAAAAAGCTATTTATGTCTTGATGTAGATTAGTTTTGTGTCATTATCTAAATTTTAAGATAAGTTTTGTTGGAGATACGTTAACTGTGTCGTCCATAGTTTAACAAGGGCGTCAAAATTATATGTTCGTCACCATATCTTTGATTTGAGTCCATCTAGTATTACTACTATTGTGGCGGATGAAATAATGAGTTATTGGTGATAAAAAAAAATTTAAAAAAATAGTTAAGTTCAAATAGTTAACGAAATTCAGTTAATGACAAACCGTTAGGGTTAGCCCTAGGCATATGCCGGTGGTGCAACGGCCTAGGGTCCATATCGGTAGGACACCCAATTTTTTTATAGGGGGTGTTTATAGCAAAGTGCACCAAGAGGGCCTAAACATTGACTACAAAGCTGTCCAAAAAAAAAGGGATGAAGGGTCGGGCTAATGTTTGTTAATATTTTGACCCTTTTGGTGTGATTTGCTATATATACTTTCATATAAAACAAGGCTTGCTATGTACACCCTCATAGTAAAATAAATGGATCCTTTGTTCCTACTAATATGGCAAATGCATCTAATATTAAATTTTTTGGTAATATCTATTATCCAATAAATGGGAGAATCTTTGTAACAAATAAAATTGTATTTTAGTTTAAATGAGGCCTATTAGAGAAATTAATATTATTCTTGCCTTTAGAGGATCCAATAAAAATAAATCATATCAGCATAGTAATGTCAACTTTCTTAGATTGTTTGTAAGGATTGAGAAATTAGATTTGATAATGCAAGATCACGTGATACGCATTCGGGATCCTGAAATAGAATGTGAGTCGCATTCAGAATCATGCAACCTACCCAACTTTTTTTTTCTTTTGTTATTCTTTTATATTAGAGTAAATTACACTCTCATCCCCTCAAAGATGCTTGAATTACACTCTCCTTCCCTCTTATGTTAAAATCTACACTCCCTTTCCCTATAAAATCCTTGAATTACAACCATCTCCCTTAATAATTAAATATGCACTACACTTTAATCTATTTTAACATAAATAAATATTTTTATAATATATATTAATTTTGAACCACCATTTAAGAAAAATAAATTCATTTATTTATAATTTAAATGTCAATGATAATTAAATTTAAATATTTTGCTAATAATTTTATAATTTGTAGTATAAAATTAACTTTTAAATAATCATAATTTATTGTCTTTAGTCATTTTCACATATTTTAATTTAATATTTGGTTGTTTCATATTTTATAATAGGTTTAAAAGTATATGTTAATGAAATTGTAAATAAAAAATAGAGAAAAATATGTATTCAAATATTGATTATATTAAAATAGACCTGCAATACTATTTTTTTTTTTCAAAGTGTGTTTGATTATTTTTATTTGCTAGATTATTATAAATAAAAAAAATATTGAGGGAATAAAGTGTAGATTTTAACATAAGAGAGGGAGGGAATGTAATTCAAGCTTTTCTTAGGGGAATTGAGTGAAATGTCTTTTAATATGTTTTGAATAAGAGGGGAGGGGAGTGTATATTTTAACATAAGAGGGGATGAGAGTGTAATTCAAGGATCTTTGAGAGAAGAGGAGTGTAATTTACTCTTTATTTTTATTTTTTTGACAGAGTAATTTACTCTTTATCTTAATACAATATATGATGAGGTGTATTTGACACATGATAGTTTGGGATGTCTTATAGCTGAGATATCAACCGTCATAATTAATGCATGTTTCAGTTTTTTATTTTAAAAGATAATGCATGTCTTAATTATAGTTTATTAAAAAAAATGATGTGTTATGCAAGGATCTTTTTAAGGAAATTTTTTCACGCTTTACGTAAGACCCTAAAATATTAGGAACAGGCTTGCGACCTGTTAGAAATAACTCTAGTTCGAATCTTTATTGAAATAGTCATTAGTTAAGAAATAAAAATATACTTACCTATAGTTAAGACCAAACAAAATTAAACTAGGAATGAAAATGAAATATGTCTCTATTATAAACTAGTCGAGATACCCGTGCTACAGCACGGGTAGCGCGGTTTTGCCGCGTTGTACGGCCGCGGCTCCGTCGCGTGTTGCGTCTTGGCTGCGTTAGGCATAGTGATTTTTCTTTGTCCATAATGAAAATATGTAAAGTATTTAAAGCATAATAATGTATATATTGATCGGTAATAATAAAAAATGACAAAATAATTAAATTTTAATATGAACAAATATATATATTAAATTTTAGTATTGACGATATTAAAAAAGCTAATAAATAAAAATAATCATAGATTTTATTTACTAATACGTTTTAGTATGAAAAATACTAATATGCATCCGTTGAAAAATCATAATTAATGTAATATATAATATTGTTATCATAAAATATATTTCATAAATAAACATATACTAACATATTCCTGTAAAAAAGAATACAGTGAAATATATTTTTGTTAATATATAGTCAATACACTCATATATATTTATAGTTCTCATTAGATTTCAGAAATAAGAATATACTAATATATTCCCGTACAACAAACATATATTCACATATATTTTTATTAATATATAGTCCTTACACCTACATATATTTTATTAGTATGTTAATAAAACTTAGGCAGTCGCGGTGTTTAAATAGAGATACTATCTAACTTTTCTTTCCGAACGTACCAGTTACATATCAATTATCAAGTACAGTTATTATCAAACAAAAATCAAGCCTCTAATTAGAAAAGGTCATGAAATTGGCAAGAGGGGTCTCAACTTCTTTCTCATTTGTGAGCGTATCCCAATAATCATGACCAAGATATGAGAAATGAACCATAATGTTTATATTATTATGTATCCAAATAATCCCCAATTTTCTGGAAAGAACATCAACACCAAAGAAATTATTGAAAGGAAACCAAACACTTCCATGAGGGTATCAACCCTTGTTGTAAACTTAAGCTTAATCCAAAAGGCCAAACAATATAGGAGAAAACTAGCGATAGACACTAACGTTATCTTTGGATGGACTTGAAATGGGGTAGGATTTTCTGGGTATCTAATTTGGAGGAAACCTAGGAGTACAAAGAAAATGAAGGACACAAGGCCATGTTGTGGATTAGTTTCTACTCCCATGATGTTATTGACATAAACACTTCCTACAACATTAATAGTCACTTCATGACCTCTATGAAAATTGGATTTTAGCCTTACCACATTAGCCATG
>Ga0315915_1002702_pt1 | contig 22452 bp, 19 predicted proteins | sample MpolbnodulesMG_FD_207738 | JGI IMG/M metagenome (GOLD analysis project Ga0315915, IMG submission 207738) | Medicago polymorpha root nodule microbial communities from Los Angeles, California, United States - branched nodules | ecosystem: Host-associated > Plants > Roots > Nodule | place: USA... | reverse complement strand
CCTTTAATTTAAATTATGTATAGTTTTAGTGTTTCTTTACTTTTTTTTCTAATACTTTTAGTTCCTCAAATTTTTTTAGTTTAATATTATGTGATCTCTCAAATCTATTGTAGGGACCCAAATATTTTAATAAAAATAATACTTTATGAGATTTAGTACAAAAAAATTGACCATAGAGACTTATTTAAAGGGACTAAAATAGGTCTAATTTTTCTTAGGACCAAATTGCATATTATTTAAATTAGAGGGACAAACACTATAATCAAAACTATTTTAGAAAAGTAAATTATGTTAGCAACAAAAGTTTAGAGAGAGAAATTATGAATTTTGTTTCTAATTTATGTAGTTAACTTAAGTAACAAGAAAGTAATAGACATATTTTATCTCATCCTAATTTTGATTATAATTCTATTTTTTTAGTGCTTAGACAAATCTTGTGAGTTGGCTAGTAGTGTCTATCAAATATTTTGCCTCAAAGTATATCAATTTAAAATTGGTATATTTCCCAATTCCCTTGCATTAATATTTTTTTTTCCTTGAATAATTGGTAATGTTGATGATGAACAGTTGGGCATGGGGAGTGCTGTTGAGACACTATGTGGACAAGCATTTGGAGCAAAAAAGTATGAAATGTTAGGCATATATTTGCAAAGATCAACAGTGCTTCTTACAATAGCCGGTTTAATTTTAACAATAATATACATATTCTCCGAACCAATTTTAATATTTCTAGGAGAATCACCAAAAATAGCATCAGCAGCATCACTTTTTGTCTTTGGTCTAATCCCACAAATATTTGCCTATGCTATAAACTTTCCAATACAAAAATTTCTTCAAGCACAAAGCATAGTGGCACCAAGTGCATATATATCAGCAGCAACATTGGTTATTCACCTTGCATTAAGTTATGTTGCTATCTACCAAATTGGGCTTGGTTTATTAGGTGCTTCATTGGTTTTGAGTATTTCTTGGTGGATAATTGTGATTGCACAATTTGTTTATATTGTGAAGAGTGAAAAGTGTAAGCATACTTGGAAAGGGTTTAGTTTTCAAGCATTTTCAGGGTTGCCAGAGTTTTTTAAATTGTCAGCTGCATCAGCTGTGATGTTGTGCTTAGAGACTTGGTATTTTCAAATCTTGGTTTTGCTTGCTGGGTTACTTCCTCATCCTGAATTGGCTCTTGATTCTCTTTCTATTTGGTAAGTTCTATTTCATTATACATTCTTGATTTTAATTAATTCTCAATCTAACAAAACGCAGAGATGATTTGAGTCTCTTTTAACTTAACTAAAATTTCTAAAGTTTAAATTCAATCCTAAGAATGCTAAAAGTTAAAAAATTCAAGAGAGAGATTTGTCGTTTATTGTGGCTTTTCCCAACTTAAAAGATTAATTAATATATTTCAAATTTGAATCACCTCACTAGGTTTAACGAACTTATGTCGTGTTTATCATCTGTTTTATTAGACGACCCTTTTAAAGGACGTAATTTTTCTTTTTTCTTTTCTCATGTAACAAAAAATAAATTCTTATAAAATTTTATATTATATTCATTTGTTAAGGTATATTTATTGTGTAACCAAAATAAATATTGTAACAAAAGAAAGGTATATTTAGAGACATCATTGCTAAGATTTTTGTAAGATAGAAGGGGGATAACGGCTCCTTAAAAAGTGATTGTTTAATATAATCCTTAATATGATATCAATCATATGGAATTGAAAGAATTTATTTCAAACTCAAACTCTCTAGTAGAGAAAATTGAATATATTATTATTGTAACCAATTTTCAGATAGTTCACTAAGGAGGAATCCAATTTGAAGTCCATAACTAGGCAGACGACAACTCTTGGATGCCACAAGTCCAAAACTTATTGAAAGTTTTTTGAAAATAAAAAGAAAAACTTCATGAAAAAACAGACCATATATAATAAAAAATTAAGAATCTTTTCCTAAGATAAGCACATTTATATATTCTTAACCATGTTGGAAAATGACCACAATTGACTTTTCTATTTCTGGGAGGAACAAAAGTATGCGGTTATTGTCACTGTTTTGAAAAGAACAAATTCCATTGGTTAGTGAAATGGCGAATACAACAATCACAACAAAACAAACTTTATAAAATATAATCATTCTGTTATTTATATATTTTTTAATATATATGAAATAGTCAAATGCAACTCAAAAGAACTTGGATTAAATAATAAAGGTTATGAGAATTTTCGGTCTAAGCAAAGATTATGAGAATGTAGTAGTGTTAAATATCTTGAATGAGAATTTCGCTATCCATAAAGATCCTATTCAACTTGAAGGATTAATCTATTATATAGTTACACCTAAATGATATCAAGTTAAAAAAGATAATCAAATGCTATATTTACTTTGAGCGGAGGAAATATCATCTCATTACCTCTGAATTACAGTTTATATATAAAATATAAGGATTATAAACATGTATTTTATTCTTGAGTGGTAGAATTGCCTTATACACGTAATAGATAACTCATGAAATTAATCCTAATCATGATTCTTAATGTGTGAATATTGACTAATCTACTTAATAATTGTAAATAATGATATTATATTCAAGTATAAATATATTATATCACACTCCCAAAGTCTTAGCTGGAGGATGTCCTACGCTGAGAATGTCCTTGAATTAAAAGTACCAATGAAAGTATTTTACCGAAGATATTTGCAATTTGATAATCCGAAGGAATATGTAGGGCACAAACCTGTCCACGGGCCACCTTTTCACGAACGAAGTAAATGTCCATCTCTATGTGTTTGGTTCTTTGATGTTGAACTGGATTACCAAAAAGGTACATATCAATGAGTTTATCACAACATACCATGATAGCTTTGTGAATTGGACAATATAATTCTTGGAGTAGATTCTGTAACCAACAAGATTTAGACACCACATTGACAACACCGTGGTATTCAACTTCAACACTAGAGCAGGATAATGTAGATTGACGTTTGTAAGACTACGACAATAAATTGTCACTGAGAAATACATAGTACCCAAAGGTAGATCTCCTGGTACCTGGACAACCTCCCCAATATGCGTCGGTGAATGTGATCAATGATGTAGTGGATGATGGATAAGGGCATAGACCATATTGATCATTCATCAAATTATTCATAAATAAGCAAATATGTTGTACCGCATAGGCGATGTCCAGCTGTGTGAATGTGAGATATTAATGAGCACATGCAATACTGCAATAAAGAGAGGGATCCTCATATAGGTTTCTGGTTTTGGTGCTAAGCTTTGGTTTAGTATCAACCGGTATAGGACATTGCTTATATTAAGGCATGCCAACGTGCTCAAGAACTTCATTTGCATATTTTTTTCTAATAAGTACAAATTGTACCACCATGTCGAGTGAGTGCGATACCTTGAAAATAGCTCAGTGGCCCCAATTCTTTCAGAGCAAATTTAGAGCTGAGGGGTGAGATGATGGATTGGCGAAGATTATAAGTAAAGTTTGTGAGAATGATGTCGTCTACATATAAGAAGAGGTAAGTCATGTGATTGTATTTCTTGTATATGAAGAGTGAGTTGCCATACTTGCTTCGGATGAACCCAATAGATGAAACATATTCGGCAAACCATTTTTACCATGCTCTAGGGGCTTGTTTGAGGCCATAAATTGATTTGTGCAGGAGGCAAACGTGACCACAATGAGTTGGATCTTTGAATCTCAATGATTGATACATGTAGACGGTTTCTTTAAGTTCTCCATGGAGAAAAGCATTTTTGACATCTAATTGATGAATCTACCATGCTTTAGAGAGAGCACGACTTATCACAGTTCGAATGGCTATTGATTTAACAACTGAGTTAAATGTATCTCCACAATCGATGTGAACCTGTTGACCTACACCATCACCTACAAGTTGGGTTTTATGCATCTCAAAATAACCATCAGATTCTTCATTGTGTCTAAATCCCACGTCTAATTTTTAATGAGAGAATTAAATTCATCATCCATTGTCATTTTTCAATTCGAGTCTTTTTTGTGTAGACACTCGGTTATGGGGAAGCAGTGATTTTGTATCATGTGTGTGAGGATTGTAGTATTTTTTGTTGGGTTTGAAGATGCCATGTTGACATCTTATAACCAGTTTTGTGTCAGAATTCAAAGTAGGGTGGTAAATGGGTGGAAGATGTTGTGTTTGGTTAGAATATGGATTGAGATTTGTAGCCATTTGTGGTTTTGGAGAGAGATATGGTTGTGGAAAGGGAAGCCGATTGGGAGAGGGAGGCTGTGTGGGTGATGTAGGTCGATTAGGTAGGCACATGATGGGTGGCCAATGGTGAGGTGAGGGTATCAAAATCATTTAATAAGTGGTTAATGATGTAAGGTGGTGACCCATTTATCTAGAAAAGTATATGTGGTGGAGTGTGTATTTTAAAGAGAAAATTGTTGTTCACACATGTGTTTAAGCTGAAACACACTAGTAAAAGACCAAAATGCCCATTGACAGTTAACTGCTGCCAGATTCAATTTCCTCAGCAGTTAACTGCCCCCGATTTCCTTTTCCTCAGCAGCTAACTGCGGATACGCTCCTGAAGGTTTGCATTGGTAGAAGTTTCTGATACAAACCACTAATGTGTTTTCAACACATTGGTTATGTGTTTTTAACCAAAACATAAACTTGTTTCGATACCAAATCGCAAAGGGAGCAACATCATTTAATAAACAAACATCATTTATATTACGAACATCAATAAAAATTCAAAATACGATAATATGTCATTAAAATAAAGGGAAACTAACAAATGTCATGAAACCTACAAATGTCACGAAAACTAAAAACAACTCCTAAACATCAATCCATCATAATTCTATTCCTGATGTTGCTGCCTCCTCCGCCTCCGGGCTCGCCTCTTGGTCAATATTGGTGCTATCTGCTCCCTAATATGTCGCATGGCCACATACCATTTCTCAGGGCTCATCACCTCCTGACCCAACTGCTCATCAACATAGTAAACAATGCCACTAACCATCTCATAGGTATCAAGCGAGGCGAGCCTCTCACCTCGTACTGCTCCCACTGTTGTGCAATGATCTGCTCTTCATTAGCTGGCCTCAGAAGATCTCGTGGAAGAAGTGGCAAAATAAGAGGGTGAGACACCGTATAGTACCATAGTACATAGCCATCCTCCATCCACCATGCCTCCTCTCCTGCTGGCTCACCCCAATCGAGCTCCTTAATCGTGTAAGTACGGAAGTTAAGGAATGCATGCACAATCTGATCCGGTCGTAGTTCAACAACATCCGTCGGATGTCTAGGGTTGTTTTGGACGTATCCGTAATGCCGCCTAAATCTCTCAGGCAAGTGACGGTACACCCTAAACAACACCGCACATAACCTAGCTTTAATACCAGAAAATCTCCTCAAAACCCTGGATCTCCCTGTGTTCTTCGTATGTGCTCCAGGTAACATCATCAAACTGAATACAATCAAGCAATGAGCGATACATCACCCCTTCTCCATGACCCTTATGTAACGCCCACTTCGTCGCAACCATATAGTTTTCCATATAGTTGGGATTTGGATCAACACTGTAAAGCCCAGGAAAATGGGCCAAAAACCATCCCTGCACAAACCAAACAAATAACATTTATAAGTTGTTACACACAAAAAATAAAACAAAAAATTAAAGTTAAGGTTCAAATGTGACAATTTCTTACAGTGAGCAGTGTCACGCTTCCCCCAAGAGCTTTGTCTCCAGGCAAAGAGGCCTCAGCTAGACAATGGTATATGTATTCCAATGTCATCCCTCCCCAAGAATAATTATGCATCCCCACGTAGCCATCCTGCATGGTTGTCAGATAGACCAACTTGATGCGTTTGTTGCTTTTATCACCAAACAACAAGCATCTAACCAAGTACAACAAGTAACACTTCACACAAGCAGTCCTAACTCTTTCCAGCTCCTGTGGATCCCCTGGATCCGCTGGATCCGGCAATATGGTAGCAGCATCGAGGTAGCCCTCATAATACTCCCTCAATGCCTTATAACTAATGTAACCACCATACTCTTCATTGCAATTTTTCACTGCCTCTGCCTGCGTCACACCTAAGTGTCTCATCATCGGTTCCGCTCCATCAGCCCGAGACATCTTCTTTTCCATGGCTCAATATTTTCCCATCAATTGGAATATGCAAAGACATGCGACATCATCCAAAGACAAGATCATCTCCCCCAAGGGCATGTGAAAAATGATGGTCTCGGTATGCCACCTCTCGCATAAATTCATCAGCAAAGCATGAGGCACAATGGTGTAGCCCGTGTAAACCAAATCATGTAGCCCGCTCGCCCTAAGCGGACCATAAAACCAATTATGATTATTGGGTGGACGTCGGAGATTCAAAATCTTAGCCCCATGACTAATGGCTTTTACGTAACGCATCTTACGAACCTGAAATAATAAAAAAAAAAAATTTAAACAACATAAACAATGTAAACATTTAAATAAAAAAATAAAACATAACACATTTAAAAATAAAAATCAAGAATTTAAATTGGCGCACGTATTTCTAATTTAAGACATAACACATTTAAAACTTAAAAAAACACAAAAAAATTAAAACATTTAAATTGGCACGCACATGTAATTTCAATTTATATTACGCGCAACATTTTAAAATTAAATTTCGCGCACCAATTTAAAACCTAAAGAAAATAATTAAAAGTTGATTTAATATTTAAACAAAAACACATATAAAAAAAATTAAAACATTTAAATTGTGTTGCATATGATAATTTTAGACAATTAAAAATAACACTTACGTTATTTGAATTATACCAGAGCGGCAATGCACATGGTTGGCATAAGAGGCCAACAAAGATGTATCTTCCGGTCCTCCAGGAAAGGGAGGTTGATCAGGTAACGTCTTTGGGGCTGTCGCTGCTGCAATGTCATCTTGGTCTAATATAGGCACAACATCCTCCAGAATATGCTGCTGGTCATAACCACCATCTGTGGCATCGTGTATCTGATCTTGATAATTCATATACTCCACCTGCGTCGGGTCAACCACCTGTGACTCTGCAGCCTATGTAGCCTGAGAACTCCCTTCACCATCTGCCCTCCCTTTACCTCTTCTTTTTCCCCTTTATGGGATGTGCCCTCTTTGCCTTTGTTGTTTGGCGCTTTGTGTCATAGCGCGTCTACCACAAATAAGTTTATCTGAATCAATTGGCTGCCCTTGATTCGGATCAGACATATCTACACAAAAATTTAAAAAATTAACATCATTCAACTTATACGTAAACTATAAACTAAACATCGTTCACAACATACATCCATCGGTCAAAATCAAAACCACATTCAACCTAAACATAACCTAAACTAACTAAATAATCAAACACTTTATCAAACACTTTGTGTAGATTTCCATCATTTCCATAACCTAAACTAACTAAATAATTAATAATCAATATACACTTTATCAAACTACAATTAACATCATTTCCATCATTTCCATAACCTAAACTAACTAAATAATCAAAATAATTGTCATTGGGGCATTTTATCAAACACTTTGTGTGCAAAGTATCAAACATATTCAAAATGTGTTCATTTGGCACCATTCAAAACCACATTATACTTAACCATCATTTAAACAACATAGGCAACAACTACATTCATTTATCAATTCATAAACTACACATGCAATCATCAAATTGTCAATTTCAAAATCAACCCTAACCACATGCAAACTACTCTAATTTTTTTATAAAAATAAACCTAAACAAACTAACATTATGATTACATTGATTAATTTAACTTACTTGTTATAATGTGGGGTTGATTGGCTTGCAAATCGTGAAAATTGATTTGGTGAGAATTGGAGAGAAGTTGAACAATTTTGAAGAAGAGTGAAACTAATATGAAACTGTGCTTCTGTTTCTGTATAAAGGACGCATCGGCAGTTAACTTCCGATGAAAACATCGATAGTTAGCTTCCGAAGTTTTCCCCGGTAGTTAACTGCCGCCGGTTCTTTCCTTCGGCAGTTAACTGCCGCGGGGGCATTAAAGTCTTTTACTAGTGTTTTCAGCCTTCTTTAGTGTGTCAACATTTATTTTCTTTTGAAGAAGCGGAATGGGTTTTGATTATAAATTACATGATGATAAATTATGATTTTATTGGATGATACTCCCTCCGTCCTATAATAACCGAGTCATTTGTTAAAAAATATTGTCCCCAGAATATTGACTCATTTCACTTTTCAATACAACATTTATTACTTTTTTCAAGGGAAAATTACATTGACCTCCCCTAAAGTTTCTTTAAATGACACATAGACCCCCTCTAGATTAAAAAAAGTCACTCACCTCCCTTAATTGTTTAAACTAATGACACACACACCCCCTCCACAACTAACACCGTTGGCCAGAACGTTAAACAACACCATTGAACAAAAAGAAAACAGGAAAAGCATATTAGACAAAGGGAAAGAGAAAATGTTGTCTACACTTCTGAAACATGTATATGGTTATCTCTTTGAATGATGCTATGAGTTGTTTGGAGTTATTCATATTGGATTTTGATTAAATCTTGTAGTTTGTATGGTGACGATGAGTTTGTTGACTAGTGAGATTCTGATTGACATGGCTTGAAAATTAGGGAAGAAACGTTCCTAGATCACTGTTTGTTACGTGAGGTAAAATATTTGTCAAGCAATGCTTATTATATTTTAACGGAAGGTAAATAGAGTTAATAGCAGGGGAGGTTCTTGTTTTTTGTGGAAATAGAGGGGAGGTTTCTGTCATTCAAGCAAAACTCAGGGGAGGTCTATTTAATTTTCCCAAAAATATAACATGACAATGAACATTTGATGACAAATATATATACAACTTCTTCATGTAGCTATGGACGTTTCTCTCTAAAAAAAATGTAGTTATGGACGTTGTTCGAACACTCTTATTCAAGTTATACAACTTCTAAAAACTGCTATATCAATTTTGTTTAAGGAGTCTTTCAAACAATTAGTTAGAAGTTTTTTAGGGTCAAAGATTCAAATTCAAGAAGGAAACTTGCAAAGGAAGGCTGATGAAAGTTAGAAGATACACAACCTCCATGCAACATAGGACTTAGTTTATCTCTTGTCCATAAAGTGTAAAATCAAATTTCATGTAAAGGAGTTCATTTTCGTTCTATGAAACTACGCCTAAACAGATGAAATGTTTGCCCTCATTAGATAACTTCTTATTAAGAACGTTGAAAAAACGATGTATTAAACTCAAAGCTATCTATATTAATATATTTTCCCTTTCTGCATACTTTGTGCATTTTTTTCCTTTCCTTTTCCCTTTTTACTTCATTATTTAAAGTCCATACATTGATTAAATTCACAATTGTTGGGTTTAAGAATCATCATGAACTCATTAAAAGGTCTCTTAGGCTTTGTTTGGATGTATCTAAGAAAGTGAAAGGAAAGAACTAGAAGGGAAAGTTTGTCTAAGGAAAGAAAAATAGTAGAAAGTGAGAGGATTGTTTTGGTTGTTTGGTACAAGGGAAAGTGGAATAGAAAGTTAGAGGAAAGAAAGATCTATATTTTAAAATTGACATAATTACCCTTAAACAAAAATAATATGTTAGTATATATAAACATTGTATGTACTTTAGTGGAAGAATAAAATACGTCATACAACAATCAAATCATGTATGCCTAGAGACTAACAAAAATTTAAATGGTGAATTACTTAAAAAAAAGTTAGGCGTGAATTGAAAAAATAATAAAGAGACACCAACTAAAGTAGTAAAATGAATTAAAAATAAATAATAAAAGTTGGGGCATTTTAGACATTTTAAACAAAACACATGTTTCCTCATACTTTCCATCCAAATGTGTGGGGAAAGGTTTTTAAGGTGGGTCTCACATATATTCTTTCTTTCCTTCACCTTTTTGGAGAGTTTCAAACAATGGAAAGTCTTTCTTTCCTCAACCTTTCTCTCTTCCTCACTATCTTTCCCTTGAAACAAGCATAGCCTTAGTGATTGATCTCAAACCATTTTGTTGGTTATTTTTTCTTTCTTTCGGATATTAGAGGGCGGAAATCGGATTAGCTTCACATATGAAATTCAAAATATTAGGGTCTGAGTTACAAGAGTGTTGATGATGATGGAGTGGTGTTGATGATGATGATGGAGGAAGTCTTTTTTTACTAATTTTTTGTTCTTTTTTTATTTATTTATTTGAAGAAAATGATGAAGGTTTACGATGGTGTTGGCGAAGATGTTGTTTTAGCAATTAAGCCTTTTTTAGTGTTGTGTTCTATGATTTATTTGAATGTTATTTGGATGGTTGTGTAAGTGTGCACCAAACATGTTATAGGATAAAATATTATCATCTCTTTTATCATGTGTGCACTGAATAGGGCCCGTTTGATACGCATGATAGGATAGACATAGAATATGATAAGAAGTTGGATAAGGATGTGATATGATAATGATAGGATAGTCACTTATGTTATCATGTGTTTGGAGCACACATGAAGAAAGGAGAAAAAAGGAAGGGGAAAAAGTTGGGAAAATCAAAGCTGGAAAAATGCCATTATTGAAGCACAAAACTAACGAAATGAAAGAAATTGAATCATTCGAAAGATAAGAAGCAAAAGAACTCAAAATCATATGAAATTCGATTTTCCAATGATAATATTATAATAACGGTTGTAAGCACAAAAATTAGAAAAAGATTATGTGATAAACTGAGACACGAAATTAATCAATTGAAAAGCCGAGGAACAAGAGACACAGGAAGAAGAAGCAAAATTGTGGAATAGAATCATTTTAGAAATTGAAGACCAGCGTTAATTGAGAAGTGCAGATAGTGGGAATCGAAGAGCATACTTGAGAAATAGAAAACATGAGCGCGGGTTGTTTTATGCTATCAAGTTGATAACCCAGCCTAAACTAAGGATAAAAATAAACGTAAGTAGGATAGGATAAGTAATTGGTTTATTTTATCTTTTCTTATTGGTGCACCAAACAAGATATTCAAATAGGATAGGATAATTTTATCATATTCTGTCTCCTTAGCATGTGCACCAAACGGGCCTTAGTTCCTTATTTATCCTTCCACTATCATATTTTTTATTCTTCCACTGTCATATCTTATAATTATCAAACTCTTTATCATATCATATTTCAACCATATCATGCACACCAAACATGTCCCTAGTTCCTTGTTTGATCACTTCGATCTACTATACTTCAAATTGTAACACTCAATCTATTTAACGGGACTAAAATTCTTCGCTTTACTCATATCATAACCAACCTCTTTTTTTATTTTATTTATTTTATGTACTCTAAGGCAATATGCATGAATATAGAAAGTATTCTCACATATCGTAATTAGCTATGGCAATCCAAACACATAAATTCAGAACATCAGCTGGCAGTGTATATGCTCATACAACTTATTTGACTGTTTCAAAAACACAAAATATCTGAGGGTTTTATTTACAAAGTAGCTTCATATTTGAGACATGTCTGTATAAGATAACGTAGTCAGAGTGGCTTCGAGAACAACAACTTATCTATGCTCCATTCCAGCAATAAGTTACACGTGATCATTACTTTTAGACGAATTCTTGTACCAGCTCATGAATTTTGCTATAAATTCTGTGATAATAAATGAAAAATAATTAAATTCACCTAGATCCCAAAAATGAGAACTAAATTGTTGAATGAATAAAAAAAAATTATCAAGTAATATAGTGACTAGGAATTCACCCCAAATTGAATAAGTGAAAAATCTGGGATTCGAAACCCAACTCACGGGGATTCAATGAATAAGATTTTAACTCATACATTTTGTGGAAATTCAGTTAATAATATTAAACCATATTTAAATGCAAAAGAAAAGACTAAACAATAATATGATATTGATTCTCAACTACATGCATTATTGATGTCATTTGTAAGACAAACTATTGTGAATACTAAAATAGGAGGTATTTTAATTACCTTCAACTTTTAAGTAGTTCATTGCATTCTTTTTTGTTAGTTTATTGTTCTTTTCATCAGATCCTCCTTGTTTGTTTTGAGCATAATGCTTCACGCCTTCAAATTTGATTTCACTACCTTTCTGAAATGTTACAATCATATGGCATTTAATTTAAAAGTCAATCTATCAAACACAAGAAGAATAAACAAATTAAGTTTGAGAATTTACAGTGTACTCCTTGCCAAGTTTGGTAACCCCTGAGCATAGTGAGTGATCAACTAGACTGGTCAAGTTTGCAACCAAAGACTGCGTACGTAAACAAGTCTTATATTAATTGGAACTGGAATGGAATGGAATGCCTTTAAAAATAAACAAGACAGACAGCTATAATACCTTGTAAATAAAGTCAGGAGGAACATCATGAATCATAAGACTTTGAAGCTTTTTTCGAATGGCGTACAACCTATTACAACAAAGGCAAATGGCCATCAAGTCATAACTTATTTCCAATACATTTTGTATTGTTATAAGAATACAATTACAACGAATCATTACTGTTTATGTGAAGAAATAAATGTCAAAAAAATGCTTTTACATCGGAAGCATTCAAGAGATAGATAGAACACGAAGGCACAGTTTATTTAGTATTACTCTAATGTCAAAAGGGCACAATTCACTTACTGTCTAGGACTCTGCTCTCTGATTATATTTCTAGCAATATTCAAAATATCATCCTCCCATCCAGTTAAAACTAAATCATCTTCGTTGAGGGCATTCCTGCATTATACAAAGATTAGATGAGATCACAGTGACAGTGTATTGGCTAAACATTCTTCTAGACACCGCACATTTCTTCCTCACGACCAGCTTATTCAAACTGTTGTTTTTTCATTCTGTTGGTATTATTTTTCCTTTTAAACTCATACATTTTTCTTTAATATTGAAAATCTGTTTGGCTCATATCAAGACAGATGAGTACTTTTAATAGAGGAGATAAGAGAAGGAAGTGAAAGTAAAATAAACTTCCATTCTTTTAGAGATTAAACAATGAGTATATACGCGTGCGCGCATGTGTGTGTCAAAAAAAAACATTTGAGTATTAAATTATCATTAATTTAGTAAGAGATGAATGTGACCCTTGCAAAGGCACGTACTGTGCTATATTGATTGAAAGGTAACCAGTTCCCCTCTCCTGTTTGGTGTGAAACAAACAGATTGAAGAGATAAAATAAAAGCAATATTAGTTAGCACAAAAGCAGTCACCTTTGCTGTGAAAAACAGCTTGATTGAAACAAAGTAAATAAAATCGTCTATATTTTTTTTCTAGATGACAACGGAAAAAGAATTATCGAAAGTTGTTTTAAGGTTCGGTAGAGCTTAGTTTTTCTTTCTTTTTGCTTTGTCCTTTCTTGTTTTGTCACTTTTAGCTTTGTAACAATAAAAAAATTAACATTCAGAATAGTATTGGTAAATGATTACTCACTTGTTTCGGTAAGTGGCCTCCAATGAACGAATGGCTTGACGGAGATTGTTTTTGGACCTTAAAACTATACTCTTGATTGACTCGTGTGATAATTTTATTCCTTCTTCTTGTACAATATATTCCAAAATCTTGACAATCTGTTTATTCAAAAGGATAGGAGAAACATTAAAACTTCATCAAATATTTCTAGTTACAGTTAATTTGGTCTCCTTAAGTGATAACAACAATCAAATTTTTATTTCCTCATAGGACCAACTTCATATATTATATGATTTAAATATATGATCAAGTTTTTCCTCATTAGATAGGATCAAGTTTTACCAACAAAAAAAAAACTTCATTTATAATATGATGAAACAAAACCTCTCCAAAATGTCCTTCTATTAAAAACATTGTTGGACTTTTTTGTCTCAAATTAGTCCCTTAATTGGAAAATGACTGAAAAATCAATTGTATCCCTCCAATAAATTGCATATAATATGCAAGATGTTGATGCAAAAGTGCAATTACTAGATGACGAGATTATAAGTGATTAGGATAACAACAGAAATAGAATTGAGTCTGAAATTGTAATGATTAGAGGAAAGGTAAGTAATTGGAAATGCTGAGTGACCTGATGGGTTGATGGTGATGAGAGGCGGACAGTGGTGCAGTATGATTGGATTGGTTGTAGCCTTGATTCATCAGAGCAACAAAAGAACAGCTTATTACACCCTTTATACTTTTCTACCAGCCACTTTATATACAACACCGATTCTAACGATAGCTTCTCCGCCTCGTACAAAATTATTGCTTTTTTTGTTTGTTTGTTGAGATATGTAATAAACAGTTAAAACATATTAATTACTTGATTGGTCCATACAAAACAACTATATTGACTTTAGCATTAGAGTGCGTACCTTGACAGTTTTCTGGGCTACAAGGCAGTGAACTATTGATCACCTTACCATATGTTTCCTTGAATAACTCAACAATCACATTCTTTTCATATCCCTTTGCTTCTGAGAGATTTACCTCAACATGATGGAGTGATTTCTGCACACGCAGTTTGAGATTTTCGACCATTTCTCCCTATCCATGTCAAAGGAGAGACAGGCAATATTTAAAGTCATCTTCTTTCATTATATTGTTAAGAGCTTATATGCCTACTTACAATTCCTAACTTGGGTAGATAATATGGTTTATATCTCAATCAACAAACTCTAGGGAAACGTGAGGAGAGAAAAATCTGAAATATGCTAAATGAGAAAAGTGTATGCACATTGACATAACTAAGTAACTTGGGTAACCAATTGTGTCGGATAGGCTAATTTCTTAACCAAACTAGTATCTAATAAACAAACAAATGGAATTAAGTTACCCAAATTCAGCCTCTTAAGTCTTAACCACATTACATATGGTATAGTGGGAGCAGGAGAGAGCTGTTTTGTGTGAGAGTATTTTACACCTTCTTGCAAATCCTCTAGCTATTACCGTATAGTGAAAAATCATAACTGAACGAGTATAAATCGACATGATCTACGACTTGCTATTTTTCATAATGTTTGCTTGTTAGTTGAACTTTAGGAACAATTTGTTTATCATTAATCCATCAAGCAAATTGATTAAAAAAGAGAAGATGCAATGGCAGTGAAAGTATGCATTACCTTCAAGCTGAAGTCTTTATATTCTTCCGTGACCTGCCATTAAGAAGCAAAGGAAAAATATCATCCTAGTTTTCTCTATCATATCCAATATACACAGACATAAACATGCTAAAAATAGTAAAATACAAGGACATGATTGATGAATGAATATACCTGCACTCCGTCAGCGCCAAATACCTCCCGAAGCATAGCCCGTATCATGGATCTCTTTCCTACATTTGGGGGTCCTTCAAATATAAAATGATTACAGCCACACCCACCTTTAACCTATATACGCAGCAATTATAAAAGAAATTATATTACCTATGTTGGGCATGCAGTTGTGATCTTGTAATAAATAGAAGGAAAAAAAAACGAATGAATGAATGAAGCATCATATTCTTCTTACCAATGCTTTCAGCTGAAGTGCTTTATCTCTGTTGCAGATGAAGTCTGCCAATATCTTGGGCTGGTATTTGGTTGCCCACAGATACTCATACATATTTCCTTCCTCAGCGGTGTTCTTCAACTTATGCTCACAAGGTAATTCCAATGACACTGTTTGTTCAGAAGCAGTCTTTTGACCACCCAACCAAAAGTCTCTGAGTTCCTCTTTCAAATCTGTTGTCTCTGTATTTATTAGTACGTTCTCATTCCCAACTTGTGATGCACGACTCTCTCTCAATGACTTCTCTTGTTCAATCATCACCAATTCCATCTCCTCCTCCATACCCAAATCTGTTTTGTCAGCATTTTCTTGTTGTGACAATACTGTCTCTGAATTTGTTGTCACTCTCTCCCTCAAAGGCTTTCTCTTATGCTCTTCAACCAACAACACAACATCGTCACACAAAATTGTTTTCTCTGGAATAGTTTCTGATTCATAATTAACCCTCAAAGGCTTCCCGCCTTCAGCATCATCACCGTCGTCCATCTCCTCCAAAGTTGCTTGTGATGACGGCGGATTGTTAACCCTCAAAGGCTTCCCTTGGATATCGGGATGGATCAACACCATCGCCTCCTCCAAAGTTGCTTCTGGTTCTGTTACCATGAGTGATTGATCTTCTGGACTTAAAAAGACAACAAAATCATGAGTTGGTGGTTGGGTGGTGGGGGTGGTATTGAAATTGATGTTGAGGGAGAAGAGAGAGGAGGGGGAAGTAGGAACAGGAAGAGCAATAAGACCCCTGTAGTATGGACTTGAGTCGTGATAACAAGAAAGGGATGAGTTGTGATGGTGGTGGTGGGGATGAGGAGTGGCCCAAGAGGCATCAATGACAAGAGAATAATCGGTAAGACCTTTGTAGTAAGGACTACTGTGGGGGGATGATGAAAGGAGGATAGGTCGCAGTGATGAAGAGACATTGTTGTTGTCCTCCTCTTGGTATTCTTCGTGAGGAATAGCAAGAGATTGATCGGTGAGACCCTTGTAGTAGGGACTATCAGAAGAGAGGTGAGTGTGATGAGTCATGTCATATGAGTCAACCTCTTTCTTCATCCATGATATTGATGACAACCACCAATGACCACTGTTCTTCCTCCTCCGTGCGGAACGAGACATATTGTGGCGAGTAGGCGAGATCATGTGACGATCTCCAACAGATTGCTTCCGAGTCGGGCTAGGCACTTTCATTCTCTCTCTTTCTTTCTTTCTCTATCTCTCTCTCTCTACAATTCAACCAATAACATTTCATTACTATTATACTTGTGCCGTCTCTAGTCGGAGCTTCCAAGAAATTCCTATGCTGTGATGATGACATCCATGCAACAAAACATATATCGTTCCTATCTATGTTTTGGTGTTTCTTCCCACCACGACAACTCTACTGTCTCTCCATGCGGGTCTTTGACTTCCATATACACTTATTATTTTTCATGTAATTCACGTCTTTTCTTCTATTTTTAACATATAAAAAGGATATTTATGTAGCCGTCAATGAAAGGAGGAAATTAAAAATAAAATAAAATAGTTTAACCAAATCAAATGTGTGTAAAACTAACCATCGCTCTAGCGTCTTAACAGGGAACATTTCTTTCTGGTGTTGGTGAGAAGTGAATTCCTCACTCCTATCAAGAATTATCTACCGTCTAATTCAATGAGGTAGAATAAAACCGGCAGGTAGAGAGAAATGGAGTAGATAATCCGAACATGATTGCAAATACAGTGAAGAATTGTTCAATTGGTACAAGACTCGTGTAAGTTTGGTCTTAACACTAAACAACTCTGATTTCAATAGCCATCATTAAAGAAGCAGCTCAAGCCGACAAAAAAAAGAATATTTTTGCTCTATCTGTCAGATACAAGACTTGGCACAAAAATAAGGCTACCTAGGTTCAGTCCAGCTTTACTAACAAGAAGTGGATTCCCCTGTTCTTTACTTGTACAACCCAGTTTGGCTAAGCTGTTTGAGCTCAATACTTAAACGGGGACTAACAGATAATAATTTAATTAAATGTTTATTCAATTAATGGTAATCATTAGAAAGCTCGTCTTACTAAAAAAAAAATCATTAGAAAGCGTATGATATTAGCCCTAAAATTCAACGAGTCATTTGTATCTCAAAAAAAAAAAGTATTTCAGTTTCAACATTTATTTTCATTCAAAAACAAAATTTGGAGATACAAGGAAATTGAAAAGAGAATATTAAGGTCTACAAAAGCGATTTTGATAACCTGTTCTGAGAAGCTTATTAAAAATTAGCTAGAAAGTAGAAATAACTCGAGCAAACCGAATATAAAAACTAAAAAATACTCCAGAGCTTCTTAGCTCATAATATGAATTGCAAGATCCAACAAAACTGGATTTGTATTGCAAAGATTTGTGGATAGTAACTGGTTTTCGCACATTACAAGCATCTTGAACCTAGTCATTCAAAGACTTCCAATAGAACCCATGAATCATATCATCAACTTTATCCATAAGAGATTCACAAAAAGTATCTTAATTAATCCATAGAGGTAATGTAAAGATGGAGATTGGGGAATTGAAAAGCCTGTATACCAACAAAATGTTAAGAACCCCCCTCATTTGGGGGAATGGTATCCGGTGCAGCAAGTGGATCTTCTTCTCCAGTTTCGGGTAGTTGGTCTGAGGGAGGGGGTTGTTCTTCATTTTCATTGTTCTCAGGGTGGAAATTGATGGGGAACTTTGTGACCCTTGGTTTATCAGATAAGATGTTCCTTTGAACTCTATCTGTTAAAACTTTGGTTGGAGGTTCCTCTCTGAGCTGCTCGTCATCATAGTCATTGTTGACATAGTAGCCAACACGAATGAACTCTTGACCCAAATAAGAGCAGGTGAGTAGAAGCACTGTAACACCAATGATATCTTCTTCACGAATCTTGGATGGGTCTGGTGGATCTGCCTGTTATGAAAAAGAGAATTGATGATGAGGTTGAATATGTATTTATAAGAAGAAAATGCAAGAATTGATAAATTAGATTAGATGATTGCCTGTAAAACAAAGCGATAGTTTCCAACATTGACAGGACCAACAAGAACACTCTCCAATAACTGGTCATAAGTCTCATCCTCAGCAGATCCAACATAAATCAGCTTCCATTCCAAATCTGTGACAAGAGAAGAGAACGGAGTATAATTTGTATGCACTTTTGACCCAAATTGACATGCTAATCCACATTTTACTTTACAGAATGATCAACTTAATATAGTTAAATTATATTGCATGGGGAGAGTAGAACAGCCTAAACCCTTAAAAAACAAGAAAGTAGAGGATTGGTGCACTAACTAACTAATTAATATACAAAATTAGGTCAAATTTGGGAACAGAAACAAGATCTGAAAAGAAAAACCCTAAACCTATGTATGAACCTAAACTACCAGAGCGAAAACGAAATTGAAGATCTAAAGCAAGATAAATGAAGAAATGAATTAGGTTAGCAGAGAGAGAGTAGTAAAGTAAAGAGAAGAGAAACGATACCATCTTTGAGAGCAGCCAAACACTCATAGGAAATCTCGAACTGAAAGGGATTGAGAAACGAAGCTGGATTGTCAAGGACCGTCACGTTCGTGATGTTCACCGCGCTCATTCTTCTTCTTCTTCTCGAATCTTCGCAACACTCTTTCTTCTATTCTATTTATTCAATTCAAAAAGAGGGACAGGGAACCAAAAATGAAAATAAGAGAGGGCAATGAAATGTGTTGGCGGGAGTAACTCCCTCACTCAGGTTTTCCTTTTCCTTTCTTTTTATTATATCTTTTTTTTAATTATATATATCCACCACCAATTTTCCTTAATTATCCTCACTTAAGTTTAAATTTCGTTACTCACGCTAAAATTCACTCTCTTATCCGGTAAATCAACGTAGACATACTTTAAAAATGTGATCTACATAAAGTAGTACAACTCATATGTATTTCACGTAATTAAATAGTTGATATTAAATTGAATGTTGAAAATAAAGTATTGTTTGCAGTCTTAATACATTACTCATTAATATACATTTTACTCTTCTTAAAAAAATCATTTTACTCATTGCAGTTTCAAACACGTAGATGTAAAAGGCATAAATTACTCTTATCACTTCTTAAAACTCTTTTTTTTAAACTACTGTTTGTGGAGCGACACTTAACTACCGTTCAACTCTCCAAAGGTAATTAAGTATTGTTCGACACTTCTAAGATCGGTTCCACCGCTTTTTAAATTTGTTTAACGAATTTAAAAATTATCATGAACGACAATCAACTATTGTTTGGCGTAAATAGGTAATTTCGACGTGTTTTGCAATTTTTTTGTAAGTGACGGAAGTAATTTCCGTAAAAGAAAAAGATGCGGCTATTTGGTTAACTCATCGCACTTTAATTGAACCCATCGAGGTCTTGATGGAAGAAATTCATCCATGTGTTGTTGCCCAATTTAGACAAATTCTTTTTTCATCATGTTGACTTCTCACGCGCCCTATTTATTTCTGAAAATACTTTCTTTGGATTATATAATTTGAACGTTTTTACGAGGATTTTTTAGTTATATAATCCTAATACGTGTTTTAACCATAATTTCAACCAACTTTTCTAAACGAAAGCAACATACATTATTAAGAGGAAATAATCGAAGACGGAAAAAAAACATGAACGTAAAAAGACATGATATAAAATATCAATAATTTAACACGTTTTATTAATTGATCAATAGTTTCACAGCACATCTACATTGACATAATGCTAGTAATAAGAAATTACGAGACGTAGAGCTAAATTTGTAGTAAAAGAAGACATAGGGGGGGTGTGAAACGCCCTGTTTTTATTAAAACGACAAAACACGTGAATAATACAAATATTCAATAAATAGACGTCACGTCTCCAATAAACCTCAAAAACATGCATATAAAAATTTCTCATAAACGTCGCAGCGGATAAATAGCATACATCTGCAAGTAGTCATAGTATAAATATCAAATACAACATCAAATAAACTCCAAACATCCACATATGGATAAAGTCTCAACAACATAATCAATCCAAATAAAGGTACAGACCGACAACCTACACCAGAGCTTATACTAAGACTCTAAACAGATAAACAGAGGAAGCTCCTGTTATCCTCAAGCAACTCACCAAGCAAGCTAAAAGATCAATCTTGCACGCCGTCCATCCATTCATACAAATAGGTAGGCATTCCACCACAGACCACTGGGGGTTAGCTTCACATCAATCACAATCAAACATAAACATTCAAGGATTTCATGCATGACACATATGAAGGTGAGAAAAACACAAGAAGGGGGGTTGAATTGTGTTAACTTTTTCTTCGTTTTCTCCTACTGAAGTCACTAATCAGAAGCTGATAGAATTCAGCTTCTGATGTGATAATCAGAATCTAAATGCAGCGGATAAAAACAGAGAGAGAGAGAGGAAAGACACAAAGCAATTATACAGGTTCCTTCCACAAACCGAAAGTAGTCATGTCCCCCTTGCACTTCCAAGGAGAGTTCACTAAAAATGTAATATCTGATTACAACTGCTCACTGCTACAACTAGCAAGAGACTTCAAATTACTCAAGCACAGCTGCAAGAGATTTCATATGCTCAAGAACACAATCAAGAGACTTCCTATGTTCAAGCACAACTGCAAGAGACTTCTATTCAAACAGAATTACAAAGAAATTTGTTTGAGGTTGAACACTTGATATACAATCAGTGGTGTTCACAATGCAAATCGGATACAGACTCTTAAGACTCTAGAATTTCTAAGATATGAACTTTGATAAGAAATTCTAAGTGAACTTTTGATGTGAAACAATTTTAGTAGAGTTTTGGCACTTGTAAATTGTTGTATGAGTCTCGAGTATCCAAACAGCAGGTCTTCACTCCTTTATATAGAGGTGTGAAAGATACGTTGGAAATTGTCAGCACATCAAATAGAGTCGTTTGAAGCTTGATCAAATTACCAATGATCTTATGCATGATTTGGTTATTGTCCTATGAAGGATCAATTTCAAATCCATTCCAAGTCTGAAGGAACACTGGTGCAGGCATAGTTCTTGTTCTTGTTCTGTTGCAGACACAAAACAGAGTAGTGGAGGTAGTGGTTGTACACTTCGTACAATTGTCCTTTTTCAACTCTCTCCAACGAATAAGCATCCAATTGTTGAGGACAAAATCCTTATTTGATGTTTTAAAGATTACAAACATTTAATACTTGTTTTTTAACTTGTTATCTACTAATAAATTTTGTGAGAAATGTTTCATGAGAATGTTCTTAACAAAGAAAGAAGGTTCTATGCTCACAAGACCAGTTAAAAACGTCCCTATCAAAGCAAACAAGCAAAAGGACACAATTGGACTTTTTGGAATAAAATCAAGAAGCAAAATATTCTTTATGTCTCACCAAAAGAGGATAAAAAGCTACATCTAATGAATGACACTAAAAAGGAAAGTTATCTATATGTCATGGCAAGGCTTTGCAACAAAAAGAATAACAAAAAGAATGATAAGCATCAAAAGGCCAAAGACTCACATGAGTCTTAAAAAGAAAGAAGAAAAATGAATACAAGTTTACAAGGAAGAATGTTCTTGAGAACATTCTGCTGAAGCTTACACAAAAAAGAACAGTCTTGAGAATGTTCTATCAAAGCTTACAAACAAGATAAGGATGATATTCCATTGCCACCATATCACAGTTGTATACAGCTCACGTAAAAGTACTTTTCACAACAGCTGAAACACAAAGAATGTTTGAAGAAGGTTCTGCAACTCACAAAGGCCTCTTTCTCTTGCAATCTTGCGCACCAAGCTTAAAGGACAAAGGCACATGGGCTGTTCCCTTCTAGGACACCACAGCTGGCTTTGTTTGTGAAGTCTCAAGGCATTAGGCTTCTATAAATACAAGCATATATCCCACA
>Ga0315915_1002701_pt1 | contig 22454 bp, 9 predicted proteins | sample MpolbnodulesMG_FD_207738 | JGI IMG/M metagenome (GOLD analysis project Ga0315915, IMG submission 207738) | Medicago polymorpha root nodule microbial communities from Los Angeles, California, United States - branched nodules | ecosystem: Host-associated > Plants > Roots > Nodule | place: USA... | reverse complement strand
TAAAAAAATAATCAATATTCACTATTATGAGTAATAAAAATTAAAAAAATTTGAATTTTGCTTTGCCGGCACTTTTGAAAAATAAAATATAACTATTATAATTATAAATGATAGAAAATATTTTTTTCTAAAGAAAATAAATCATTAAACTATTCATTTAAATATACAGGTGTACCGGTACACTCAAAATTTTCGAGTGTACCATAGAAAATGCCAAAAAAATTACCTCAGTTTTGTAGATTATGGGAGTAATGAAAAATATTGATTTGGTTATTTCACCTGTTGTTGTCTGGTCATAGATAATAAATAAATTATATTATATTATATATCTTAATTAAGCTTATACAAACAAAATACCTTTTTTACCAAAAAAAAAAAACCTCAAACCCAAGTCATTTTACAAAGACATCATGATACAAATTTTTTAATTACAAATATTGGTAGTTAAGTCGGTGAGATGAGTTGAGCTCGTAATTTCATAAGCCTCTTCATTGCTCAGACTCAAACAAAATCATCCATCTTACAAGTTTTGATAGACAGTCATCACGAGAATAGCACTAATCCAAAAATTAATGAGCATGGAATCCTTACACACGTATGGTTGAATATAATCACTACTATTTTCTCAAATTATTATCGGTGTTTGTGTGTCGACATCAATGTCATATCCAGTGTGAGGGATACATAGCACATGACATGATCCCTTCACATGACTTCCTCTTATACTAATTAAAATAAAATAACTACAAGAGGGTGAAACTCAATTTGACAGGACTAATTGTAATTAAACATAATATAGGTCAAGATACAACACAAGCGCCATGCGCACATCTTGGTTTCTGGAAACACTTCAAGCCTTGTGCAACAACCATCGCATAAAATACTTTAGAATCGAGTCATATGAGATTTGTGCCAAAATAAAACTACATGGACGAGAATTCACCAGTTATGCACTGAGGTCTGGGGATGGAGCTTTGTTTGGAACGTATTGAAGGTTTCTTCCCTACGTAAATCGAAGTAGTAAAGACAATATATAAATATATACACATCATACCAGTTCAACCGACTCCAGTTTTTCAAAAGAGATGCGTTTTAAGCCTTCATTACAAAATATTAGTAAGCATCATTGGCAGTCATGATGTGATTCTAAATCCTGCATCGGAGATATAGTCACGCTGAATATTGCGCTTAATGCACGGCAATAATTAAATTTATGGATTGTGATGGTTAACTTTCTGGAACTTTTGATCACCATCTCAATGCTCGAAATTGCTTTGCAAGGAGATAATCCAATACTACAGTTGCGTACTTTGCAAGCAGAGAATCCAATAATATAGTTAAGGCTCTCGCAAATAGGGGTCATTTAAAAACAGGTCCCTCCTTACAAACTACCTTCCCAAAATTTAATCATTTAAAATGTAGTCCCTACACCCACTTAATTACCGCCACGTCATCAAATTACTGACGTGGCTCTGTTAATTGGCCAAACTCAGCAAAAGGGCATGGGAATGGACTATTTTACCCTTAATGAGACATCTTATTCGTGAAATGACATTTACATTTTTACCCATGTCTTCATCTTCTTCTCATTCCCTTTTCTTCTTAACGTATCTGCAAACAACAATCACCAACACCATCCTTATTCTTTTTCTCTTCATGTTTCTTACTGGATCTACAAACAACAATCACCAATACCAATCTCTCGTATTTCACACGAACGTGATGAATTCTGAATCCTGACCCGAAATGTCGTCGTACTGTTGCTTCAGACACACACTCATCGTTTGTCATCACTACGATAACGGTTTCATCGAAGAGATTGTCGCCGACGACTCACTGAATCACTGTCTCAGTCCTTTCCCTGCCGACATCGTTTCTTCCCGTCGACAAGGCTTCTGCCGACGTCGTCGTGATGCAGCTAGTCATTCACCTTTCAACCCTGTCATCGTTCTCCGTGGAGCCGTTGATGATGGAGCCGACGAAGACGGCGTTGGGGCTGGTGGTAGCGATTTTGACCTTTTCTACGATGACGGTGGTGGAATCTGGAGGATTAGGTTCCGTTTATGTTTATGTTGTTTTGTTGTTAGGTTTGTTGGTTATTGGTTTTTGATGTTAGGGAGGGAGAAGAGAATTGAAAAAGATATGAAGAAATTAAGGGGTTTTAATTGTTGCTGGTTTTTTTTTTATGGTGTTCTGCATTCTTTTGATTTCAAGATTGATGTTTGTTCGATATTTATGTGATGTTTTAATTGTTGTTGGGTTTTTTATGGTGTCCTGCACTCTTAGATTCTTCGGATTCAATTTTGCTTGGTTCTTTGTTTGAGAATTGAAATTTAGGGATGAAGATTTTCAAGTTTTTGAAGAAGATGGAAGGAGGGGTATATTGGTCTTTTCGAATCGGTTTGAGAGGTAGAGGGGTATTTTTGTCCATTCTCATGCCTATTGGCCAGAATTAACGATTACAGGGACCAATTTTTAAATGACCCATAATTGCAGCGACGAAACACATGTTAAAGCCTATAGTTAAAAAAAAACTGCTTTCTATGTTGAGGTTCAAGTTTTGAATTTAATTTGAGTTTCCATAGCTTGAGGGATTTAACAGATTTGCAGCTCTAGGCAACGAAAAATCATCATATTATTTAATGAATGAGTATAGAAAGTTAAAATTTGTACCACTAATTCACATGAGTAGTAATGGTCCAGCAACCTAAATTTCCAATTGTATTCACAGGCATTGTTACACATTTTAACACTATAGACTCTAGTGACCAATTGTTATGATGAAAAAAACATGCATAGAGACATGTATTCCCTTCATCACCACCCAATTAGTGAAACAGTTCAAAGGGGAATATTTTTCTCATATCTGTAAACTTTGAAAAGGACAAAGAGAAAATAATAATAATTAGAGGTCAGTGTACATATTGGGCAAGTTTTAACAAAGACATAATATCCATAATTTTGTACGTGATAGCAAGACAAGAGCAAAAGAAGAAGCACTATCAAAAGGCCCATGCTATGGACAGAACAAAATTAGCCGAAACAATTTTTGAAACATATCTGAATCCCAATCATCTTTGTTTTGGTGAGAGAAGGCTGCATACATGTTGCATTTCAGCCAATCAACTTCTGGTTTATTCCGTTTCTCATCCTCCCCAGGCTCGAGCATCCCTCGCCCACAGATTGAGCTATTTTCCAATTCCAATAAACCACTTCTCCCATCATCAGAATCTACGAATTGACCGGTTAAAGTCTCATTCCAAACTCTAGTTCCCACTATGAAAATGTTGTGTACCCTGAGATTTTCAAAACCAGACGTACGTGAACCTGAGAGTTAGACCTTTTCTTGTCCAATTCTCAAACCAAAGGTGCATCAGAGAATTATCCCTTATAAAAATATCTGGCTTTGAGAACACGAGATCCCAAAGGATTATCGTTGGTTGACAACTTCTAACCTTGCTTCCATTGTGGCTAAGTTAAAGGCATCAAGGTGTCTGACTCTGAACCCCATTGCCACATTTTAAGTTATGTAGATTTATCAAGCATTAAATAGTTTTCATTCAAAAGTAAAACTTAATTTTTTTCCTTTTCAGCACAAGCAAAAGAAGTATTTTATTTAGACAGTATATATCAATGTCCTTGTTAGCATAAGGAGTGTCAAATAAGAAAAATGAACAACAACAGCACACATTGAACCATTACAACATCTGTGACAACCAATATTTCTCAAATAACATAAACAATGTAGGCCCATGATATAGAGTTCCAGTAGCTACACCTGTTGCAAATATTATAAGGAGAGAAGCCTTTACTCCCCCGCTGTTTTTTTTTTTTTTTTTAAATCACACTCCTCCAGATTTATCAATCTTGATGAGATAAAAAAACACATTTTTCTCGTGTCTGAATGGGTTAATCCGAAAAAAATTGATACATCTTCGTGGTCCAGATGGATAAATCCTGGCGGGATCAATTTTTAAGAATCATGAAGGGATGAAAAACAAGCTCTTTATTATGAGATATACATGGGGTCATGGGTTACAATGGGGATATAATATGCTAGAGCATTATAACAAAGAGAAAGCATTCTACACGAATAGCCCAATACATTCCCAGAAGCACCCTGCAAACAAAACTAAGACGAAGTTTTCCTGCCGCTACAATGCCTAGGATAATACTTGCAATGTATTATTCATTGAAAACAGAGCAGAAATCACCAAAAACAAATTAGGTAGCCAAAACAAAAACACAATGTTAGACATCTTCACATTCTGTAGCTAAAAACATAAAAGATTCGTCAAATTATTGGTCGCATATCTCTCAACATTCCTTGATGAAAACACTAGTTAAAACCATCTTCGATTGCAGAGAAGCCTTCAACAACTTGATACCCTATTAGAAAGAGAAAAAAAAAGCATGTCAATCAAACAGATTAAATACTTGGAATAATATTTATAAAATTAAAATGCAAAGCAGAATTAAGAAGAGAAAAAAAAAAACTGAAATTTCTATTGTGGTATCCTGTATTTGTTCAAAAGGTTTTGTAATAAAATCAGACATGTTAGATGAAAAAAAAAATAGGTAGAAGTTTCAAGACCAGATTTTTTGATTTGTTCTTTAATGTAGGGCTTGCCAAAGACAAATACAACCAGAACTGTTCCGTTTCCGTATATATGCAGAAAACTCAACCAACAACAGAAAATTGCAACCTACAACACCAGAGACTAAGAACAATATCTATACCTATACCTAAAAGCTAAAACTCTACCAAATTCCTAATGAGTGAAACAAAACAAACACAACAACATAAAAAAACAAGAATCGGCCAACTACAGAACCCACACCAGACTCTGCAGAAACACACCAACCTCCCTTAAACACTCATTACAAATTTGACGGACTCAATAAATTAAGCCCAAACCAACGAAACACACAAACAAACTTTTGAAGCAACCTCGCAATGCAAGATACGTGACACAAAGTTTCCTCCTTATCTTCACAAACAACACAAACTGCAGAACTTTCCCGATCTATTACCTTGCGCCAAGCTAAATTTCTTCTCGTTGGTATACAGTCTAGAATGAGTTTCCAAGAGAGAGCAAGCATCGGACTCTTCCACAAGAAACTAAACACTTGTTCTGCCACTATGTCCAAATTCTCTTCCAACACCACCAACCCCTCTAACAATCTGTATGGTTATTTCACCGGAAACTCTCCACCATCTTCCGCCCTCCACCCCTAAGAATCCTCCTCTTCCAACCATCACACCCTCTCCAGTCTCCACCAACTCCATAAGATTTTTAAGAAGCTCCACCTCCCAATCAAACAACACTCACCGCCAAGAGAACAACCAATTCACCTCTAGCCTAGACCTCCCACCCTCCTAATATCTGACACTTTTATATCTTTTGATCAGAAATGAAAGAAAGGAAGAGGACATTGATCACATAGTGGGGTCTTTCCAACCCAACAGTCCTTCCAAAATTTAATCCTCTGACCATTTCCAACCTTCCTAATCACCTCCCCTTTTAACTAATTTGAGCCCACCGCAACTACCAACGAGTCTAAGTCCTTCCACCATGTCTAAGCGTAATTAGGCCAAGAGACACTACCTCAATCCACCAAGCTTCCAATATTCTCCCCATATTTCCCCACCAAAAACTCATTCCCATTTTGAATCAAGCCCCCCTCATAGTCTAATTGATGAGGAGATTTATGTATTATCTCTGATTAACAAATACACCTTGTTTCTTTTTAAAAAGATTTAAGGTTATTTGCATATACCAAGTTAAATGTTACTCCATTAAACTTACTCCATTAAACTTTGAAAACAGCGTGTAATTATGAACACAAAATTTCTACAAAAATAACAGCTAAAAAGGAACAGACAAACACAGATTAGAATTCATTGGCATACAAGATACTAAAAATTAGATATAAAACACAAGAAAATACTAGTGACAATACTTACCTCATCCAGCCCCAATTCAACCACCATTTCTTGCAAGACACCAATCTCGTTGATATTAAACTTGTTTCTAAGTAAAGAAACCATTGCAATAGCTGAATTCAAGGGTTGAATAACTAAATCATCCATCACCAAGAAAGTTACATCATCTTTCACGAACCCATTCTTAATCAAAATGTTTTCTTCAACATCCTTAGTGTTAAGCTCAAAATTTGATCGGCCGTTCATAGCTATGTTGCACCGAGAACAAATAGTTGTTTCATCACTTGTGACCTCTTCACCACATCTATTTGGGCAGGCATAATACAAAGTAGATCCTAGGTTTTCCTCCTCCTTTTCATCCTCATCATCATCCTCGTCCTCATCATCTTCCTCATCCTCGTCCTCCTCATCATCTTCCTCGTCCTCCTTCTCCTCATAGTCTTCATCCTCTTCATCATCCTCTTTGTCCAACTCGGCCACAAGAAGAAATTCAGCGATTTCAGATAAAGATGACGTCGAAGGTTCGTCATTGACGTCAATTGTGGGAAAAAGATTACAGAAATCATTTGAAGAGGTCGAAGCAGTTGGATTCAAGAGAAGATTCTTGGATTGTTCTTGATGCATGTATTTCTCATCAAGATCTTCAACACTTTGATAAATGTTTCCTATGCTACCAACCATGTCATTGTTGCATAGTAATTTAATTACAGTAACAAGAGGCAAGCCTGGCAAGTGGAGAAGAAAATCTACTACGGATTTTGATGCTTCAGCAAAGACAACTTTCTCATTCTTTGTGTCTATCAGAAGTTTCAGCGTCATTTTTGAGTTGGAAGCCATTTTGAAATATTAGGTCAAAAACAGAAGTTTCTTTGTGCCTATTCATTCATCTGAATGCAGTTATATACGTAGATTTCAAAAACGTTGCAGTTGCACAATTATAGGAAGAGCTTTATACTTATCTCTTTTAATCACTCTGTTATGTCATTTTACATTGATATTTTAATCCCTATACTATTAATTCAAAATTGAATTATTTCAATCAAATCAATTTATTAATGTATTTAAATAAAAAGATATTTTGTCAAAAAAAATATAAAGATATATCATTTATTTTAAAATTTTAATTTATCTCTATTTTTTGTTATAACATTAATCAAAAATAAACATTTAGATAAACTTGTGTTGTATATACTTTTTTTTAGATATTATATTGTATATACTTATCATACTATAATTGTTCAAGATTAAACTTGAAATTTTGGGCTAAATTATGTCATTATACATTAATATTTTAAGCACTATTTTTAATTCAAAATTAAATTAAGATCTAAATTTGATTTTTTAAACTGGTTTAAGAATTAATTAGATTTGTACTAAAATTTAATTTAGGATTAGATCAAATTTGATATTTAAATTTGATTATTTGATCAGATACAACAACAACCAAACTTTATCCCATTAAGTGAGGTCGACCACATGAATCAAACGACGTCACATTGTTCTATCAAAAATCATGTCTTTCTCTGATATTTGTTGATCAGGTAAACATGTCTTTCTCCTATATTTGTTGCTCGGGTGAAGAATGATAAAATCCTAAATATAAAAGTTTAAATGAAGAGTAAAATTGAAAGGAAAAAAGTCTTGAAAACTAATATTTGGTTCCAATTTAATGATGTTACCAATAACTTTCTACATAGAATGATAGAATACTATTAGCTTAAGCATCACAAAGTCCATTAAATTTGCAATTAGTTAGAAACACTACAATAGAGACAAATATACAAATCTTATTATTGAATACAATAATAACTTATAACATGATTACAGTCCATTCACCAAAGCACTAACATTAGTCAGGCAGCCATGCATAGTAGAGTTATTTTCAACAACTGTCTAGAATTATTAGACAGAAGAAGCACTCTAAAGTTATTGCTCAAAGCATGAACCTGGACCATCGGGAGCAGTTCTAGCATAAAAATTTGTGACAGGAGCAGCTGGAACCCCTCTTCTATTCAACAGACATCTGAAATATTGCAACCGGGATAATGCAGTTGAGTTACTGTTCCTACCTGAAGTGTATTGTCTCTCACTCCACAAACGTTCTGTTGGAAACAATTCATTGTTAGCTTTTCATAAACAAACCAAATCAAATCATGGAGCCTAACTTTCCAATCCCACAGTCCTTCACCCATCTTCCCAAAAAGTATACATATATAACAAAAGAAAATAATAAAGTGAAGAGACACCTCTACATAAGACAAGATTGACAGATATACAAGCATACACACACATGTACTCTGTTCTAAATCCACAAATATTGAACTATACAAAGACGCACGAGCTATATAGCGCAGACACTTCAGATTTAAGGTGTGTCCAAGTGTCAGACTAACACAAGTTGGACTCCGACATCAACACAACATCGACACATGTGGGTTACGTATAATCACTTCCATTTTCTCAAATTATTATTAGCGTCTATGTGCCGGTGTCCGGTGTTCATGTCTATGTCACTGTTTCATGGCACAAGGTATGAGCCTTTCATGTGACCTTTGCTTTTATACTATTTAATTTAACTATAAAGGGAATGAGACTCAATTTTACAGGACTAATTGTAATTACGTATAATGCCACAATAACGAACAACTTTGGATTAGTAAGATAACTAACCTGCTGCTGCTGCAGCGCGAGGCCATATTGTTTGCTGAACGTCTGATGTATCAGCTCTCTCAGCCCACATGCAAACTTCTCCTCCAAGCACAAGTTTTTGTTCAGAAGCTTCATGTATTCCTTCTAGTGGCTCAGCATTATAGACAACATCCCAAGGTACATCCACATGGTCAAGATACCATACACCTTGGTTACTGAAAATACACCTCAAGCCTTTTGCAACAACCTTCGGGCAAACACCGGGGCCCAACCTAGGTAATTACATAAACTACTGAAGAATGAGAACTGAGTCATTTGAAATTCGTGCCAAAATGAACTACATGGATGAGAATTCACCAGTTATGCACGACGGTCCGCGGATGGAGTTTTGTTGGAAACGTATTGAAGGTTTCTTCCCTGATAAGTTACATAAAAAAGTTGGATTTAAAAAATATGGCTATGGTTTAAGAACATGAAATAGTAAACTGAAGTAGTAAAGATCATACCAGTTCACAGGACTCCAGTTTTTCGAAAGAGCCATGTTTTGGGCCTTCAATACAAAGTATTGGTAAGCATCATTAGCAGTCATGTTGTGATTCTGTAGCCTGCATTGGAGATATAATCGCGTCTAAATATTGTGCTTGATGTACGACAATAATCAAATTCATGGACTGTGATGGTTAATTTTCTGTAACTTTAATCACCAGATATGGGCAACAAAAAAAAAAAGCATTTTCTATGTTGAGGTTTACATTTTCAATTTAATTTGAGTTTCCTTTGCTTGAGGGATTTAATGAATTTACAGTTCTAGGAAACAAAAATCATCATATCATCATATAATGAAATGAATGAGTATCGAAGGTTAACATTTGTACCATTTGTTCACCTGAGTAGTATTGGTCCAGCAATCTGTCAAAATAAAAAGTGATTTGTTATAAATTAGCATCGATTTGACACAAAGTGGAGTATAGCTTGCACTAACCCAATTTCTATTTTTTTATTATCATTTCGATCGTTGTGAAGTGGCAGGCATTGTCACACATTTTAGCACTATAGAGTATAGACTATATTACCAACTTAAGTTGTACTAATAATAAAAAGGCTAAAGTGCACTTTTCACCCCTTAAGTTTTAAAAAGTTGCGATTTTGGCCCCCTATGAAAAAAATGACAAAAGTGACCCCCCATGTTTAGGGAAATATGCTCTTTTGACCCCCTAACATAAGGGAAATATGATCTTTTGACCCCTTATCTTCTCAGAAGTTGCGATTAAGGCCCCTTTTTGGGACACGTGGCGTTTTCTCAGCAATTTTGAGATGAAAGGGGCCAAAAATGTCATTTTTTTAAATAGGGGGTCAAAATTGCAACATTTTAAAACTTAGGGGTCGAAAAGTGCTGTTTAGCCTAATAAAAATGATTCTTAGGACTTAGGTTAACGGCTTAAAGATTTCATGTCAAGTGGTTCTTTAGCAAGCTGCAAGAAGAAAGCAATGCATACTGACCTGTATTCACCTCATCACCACCCAAGTGAAATAGTTCAAAAGGGAATATTTTTCTAATATCTGTAAATTTAGAAAAGGACAATGAGAAAGAAAAATATGGATAAATTAATATCGATAATTCTGTAAGTTACAGAAAAGACAAGGAAGTGCAGAAGATGAAGAAGCAGGGTAAGTTATGCACATTAGTACAATGATGCATGTTTTATAAGAACTTAACCTGTCATAATGCCAGAAAGGACATCAAAGGTAAACTTCTTTGAAACATCTAGCGGGCTAGTACACGTGGGAGATGGCCAAAGATCAGGATATCCAACACCCCTAAACAGAAACAAAAAATAGCAACCTTAAAATATTTCTGGTGTACAATACTAGCTGTCAGTAGAAATAATAAATTGGAAGGCTCAACTTTTTTATGGTAAACTAAGGTTTTATTGAAAGAAATATGTACCCTCACAAAGAGGAGTGCTTAACACTCACTCTCTTGTTGGATGAAATCAATGTGGGTCTTACCACTTTATGTGGGACCCATTTACAAAGTGTGGGACCTGCATAGATTTCACCCAACAAAAGACCGACTGTTAGAGAGAGTGTTCCTAGTCCTCCTCTTACAACAAATTGTAAAAGAAAAAGAAATTCTGTTGTTTTCCAGGTATAACTATTTTCAATTTCAGCATTAGTATAAAATCGATAAGACTGTCATATAATCCTATCAGGTTAAGAGAAAGTTGACCACGACATAAGCTTTACCATGATTCTGCATGACCAGGGACATCCACTTCTGCCATCACATTTATGCCTGTAATAAACCACAAGAGAAACTTCCATTATCTTGCATGATCAAAACTGCAAAATACTGTGAATAATATGAAATAGAAGCTTCAAAAGGATTTTAAAGATACCTCACCTCTCATTTTGGAAAAGCTTTATATCATGACAAAGTATAAAACATGAAAAGACAACAGTGTTAGTCAACCTTAGATTGATAAAGCCAACTCAAAGATGTAACACGGCAAATCTTACTTGACAATTTCATATGCATCCTCTATTGTGTAACGTTCCCACTTTGTATATGAGCCTTTCCACAAATTTGGATATGTAGGTACTTCAAGTGGAAATGACTGTGTGTCTACCATGTGCCAATGTAAAACATTCTACCATGTAAAATATTGTGTATCAGAGTTGTATTAAAATAGCAAAGTGTGCTAGTTTTGGAGACACTTTAGTTTCAAATTGACACGAACAACCAAGAGAGAAGTAAAAAGAAAGTCATGATATTTATCTTACAAGTTTGGTGTAGGACATAGATTCAATTATCTGCTTAATTACATCAATAGGTAAATAGTGCCTAGATGTATCTGCAAAATAAAAGAAACCAAAGATACGTGTCAATAGCCTTTGATCACTGCATATGAACACTCACCAAATATAGAGTTGCCTCTTTTACAAAATATATTGGCTCACCCAACATAAGTCCACGAAATGGAAATCTCGGTTTATCTCGGATGGACCATGGTGCCTTGTATATTTCTACTGTTTTAGTTGAATAATCAAAGGAACACAATTGGCTGAACGTCTGGGAAATCATCATAAAAAGGGAGATGGAGGAACTAAGTCAAATATAACTCGAAAGGAATTACAAGTTGGTGAATACTCATTGAAAAACACAACAACAACAACAACAACAGTTCAGTTTTCATGGAAAACAATTTTTTTTTACAGACTCAAGCAAAACAGGTATATAATACAAATGACTTAAAGCAACTTAGAGGTAATGAGGTATAAGAGAAGAAAACAAATACATTACTTCAAACTGATGAAATCATAATCTTAATCGATATACATGAACATAGCTGTGGATTTAGTTGACCATATGGAGAAAATGCAAACCTATATATGAAGATTGCACCCAAAAAAAAAAAACTTATTTTGAAGAGTAAAAATTGGAACATTGACCAGAAATATGTAGTATCTAAACCCCATTTCGATTATTTATGAAATAATGTCATCAAAGCATCACGAGTACAACAACAACCACGTTTTATCCCACTAAATGGGGTCGGCTACATGCATCAAATGTCACCATAATGTTCTATCATATTTCTATCAAACTCATTAATCTCTAGATCTTAGTTTCTCTTAGAGTTTTTCTCTGTCTTCATATGCCTCTAGTGATTTGACTACCCTCCATCTAGTCTACTCCAGTTACTACAAAATTTACAAATCTTCTCTCTACATGTCCAAACCACCTAAGCCGGGTTTCCACCATCTTTTCTAAGCTAGGTGCTACCGCTACTCTCTCTCTCTCTCTAATGTTCTCCTTGTTAATCTTATCATATATAGTCTAGTTACCACACATCCAATGCAACATCTTGTCATCTTCATCTCTATTACGCTCAATTTATTCTTGTGTTGGTTCTTCCCGCCCAACACTTTGTTTGTCCCATACACCATCAAGTTTGCTATAAACAAGAAAAAATGTTCTCTACTCAAATCCATATCTTGTGCCACTCCTCCTCCCTTCAAAGTCCATAATTATTTAGAATATAGGGAAAACAAATTAGATGAATTTGAGTTGCAAATTTTACACATACCTCTAATCCCCGCAACGCACCAAAAACAGTATTTGCCTGCGTTAAATAAATCACAAAATTAGATTACTAAAGAACATACCATATTATTTGTTGTTTCAATCATTCCAAAGAAATAAAGATAAAAAAAAGAAAGAATATAAAACAAAAAAATCCAATTTATTTGTTTCGGTCATTCCAATTTCCACCAATAGAAAATGAAACACAACACAAAAGAAAACAAGTCAATTTCAAGAAATTTGGTTGACCCAAAAACAGAACACATCAATCAACAAATTCTTCATTGACTTGTTCTTGATACTTACACATCAAAAGTATGCTATTGAATAAAACATAAATAATTATAAAAAGGAAATTACAACAACAAAAAAGGACAATAAACACTTGAAATTCACACAACAACATAAAAATAAAACATCATCGGATATTAGAATTCAACAACAAATGATTGTCGCAAAAACAAAACCAAACCAAACCTCAATTGTCACTTTCCCAGAACCTGTAGCTTTTGAAACAAACAAACTATAGCTTTCATCCACTCCAAGTTGAAGCTGCAACACAAATCAATTTCCCAATTTCAAAATCAAAACTTTCTAAAAAAAACACAATAAAAAACAAAACAAAAAGTAACCCACCTCTTCATTTTTGGAATGAACAACAACATTCAATTTTGTAACATCATAAGCAACTTTTCCAGTTCTAAGAAAACCGAAGCTGTAACTGTTCTTGAACACTATCCCTTTATATCTATCAAAACCAGCTCGAACAATTGATGAAGAAGCACCATTACCGGTGAGGGAAAGTGATGGATCAATGGAAAGAGATTCATTGCCGTATGTGAATTTTGCAGGAAGTGGCCAAATGAATGGAAGAGAATGATGTGGTTGTGAGATTTTAACTGCAAGAGAATGAGAAATGAAGAATGTGAAAGCAATGATGAATAATGTGGGTTTGTAACAGTAGCACAAAGCCATGGTTTTTTAGAGAGAGAGAGAGAGAGAGAGGGTAATGGGTTTGGTTGAAGTTGAACTAACGTTGAAGTGAGTGAAGAAGTTACAACACACACACACGTGAATATTGGAATTGTTTTTTTTGTGGAATCAGAAACTGTAAGAAACATTAATTTTAAATTAATATACAGCAAAGCATTTTCTTATTTTTAATTAATTCTTATCATTTTTTTTGTAATATATGATATACTGTGTTTTTTATTTAACATTTGAATTGACATTCATACTCTCTTTTTTTGGCTCAAAGCATTCATACTCTTTTTGTTAATGGACTTTTAAATAATAAGGAAATGGTTTGGAATAGGGAAAAAAGTTCTATAAATATCTATCAATCTACTTATTATTATTCCTTTTTTACCTGATTATTATTGTTATTGTTATTAATATTATTGGATTTTTTTGACAAAGTATGACTTATTATTAATGGACTTTAAAACATTTGTGAACGTTCTTTTTAATATATGCTAATTTTAAAATGTTTTTTTAAGAAGTAAAATTAAAATCATTCAAGAAAAATGATATGGAAACGACTGACTTTCAAGCACAAGATGTGCTTTCCTCAACAAAAAAGAATAAGATGTGCTTAAAATTGTAAAAAACAATGTAATAGTTCATATTCATAAACAAAAGTAAACATTTCAAAGCTAACAATAACATCAAATGATGGAATAACAAGGATTTAAACAAAGAACCTAATTTCAACAATTTATCTAACAAATGTATATGAAACAATTCATTATCGCAAAAAATACCATAATTACGTTCTTTCCTACGAACCCCAAAACAACTTAACCATATTATCACAGAAATAATGATGAATAATGTGAATGCGAAGCTTGCAGATTTGTGGCGGTGCCACCACGCCATGATGTTCTACTTTACTTTGAGAGAGAGAGAGAGAGAGAGAGAGAGAGAGAGAGAGAGATGTTTTGGTTGAAGTTGAAGTAACGTCGAGTGATTGAAGAAGTTACAACATGTGTGTAGAATTGTGATATGCTTTTTTGAATGTTATATCAAGGTTGTAAATTACAATGTTGAAATTTAACTTGTTTAAATAGAGATAAATCTAGTTTTAATGGGTTTGTTTGATGGGCCTCATATACAATACTGATATTTATAAGGCTAAAGTGCACTTTTCACCCCCTAACTTTCAAAAACTTGCAATTTTGGCCCCCTAAGTACAAAAACTACAATTTTGGCCCCCTAAGATTTAGCCCCTTTGCATATTTAGTCCTTTTGGTCAATTTTGACTTATTCAACGCCTACGTGGCAGGCCACGTGTGTAATTAATTAATTAAAAACATTTTAAAAACCAAAAAATCAATTTTTAAATTAAATAAATTAAAAAATCAGATAGAAAAAAAAAAATCCATTCTTTTCACTTCCAATGGCTTCTTCCGATCTATGTGTTTGGTTGATTCAATCTCCATTCTTTGTCTCTACTAACCCCAGCCACCAGCACCACCTTCCATTCCAATGACTTCTTCTTCTTCCTCTTGAACCCATCACCTTCCCAACAAAACCCCCAAGCTAACAACTACCACCACCGTAGACCAAGAAGAATCCAACCACATCGATTCCGAACTTTCCTCCACCGTCAATTGCTCTTCTGACGCCGTTCCCAACAACGAAACCGAAAACGACATTGACGACGAAGACGACGAGGACGAGAAGAATGAACGATGAAGGAAGAACAAGGGTTCGCAAGGGTTGCAAGCAAGGGCAGAAGCAGTGGTGGTGGTGGTGGTGGTGGTTATTGAGGAGCTAATGGTGATGGTGGTGGACTGTGGTTATGGCGATGATGGACATTCCCACTATTCTTCACGTGGCAGTGGTGATGGCGGAAGCTAGAGAAATTAGTTATGCAGATGTTAAGTATTTATGCTTAGTTTTATGAGGTTTTTCAAACACTTCTTGAATTTATGGGTTTGTAAATCAAATTGGATTCGTTGTTGTTGATTTGGATTCCCAAAAGAATGGATTTTGGTAATGGGTGTTGTTGATGTTGAAGAATGGATTTGGAGTTCCTGAAGAATTTTGGAAACTGTGTTTTTTATTTCTGCATTTATTTTGCTTTTTAATGGAATAATGGATTTTGTTAAAGATCAACATGATGTTGAAGGAACAATGATTATGATGATAGTGGAATTTCAATTGGATGAAAATGGTTAATTTTTCTAGATTTTTTTCCTTCTGGGTTTGTTTTTATCTTAGGTTTTTTTTGCTTTGTGATTGGTACGAGGAACTTCAGTTTATTTTTTTGGGCTTGTGATTGTTTTGGGGAAGAAGCTCACTCTCGTTGGAGATACATCATGTGCCATTCCTCTCCAATTTTTTTTTAATTTTTTTTTAATTCAGCTGAATTTTTTTTAATTTATTTAATTTAAAAATTGATTTTTTGGTTTTTAAAATGTTTTTAATTAATTAATTACACACGTGGCCTGCCACGTAGGCGTTGAATAAGTCAAAATTGACCAAAATGATTAAATATGCAAAGGGGCTAAATCTTAGGGGACCAAAATTGTAGTTTTTGTACTTAGGAGGCCAAAATTGCAAGTTTTTAAAAGTTAGGGGATGAAAAGTACACTTTAGCCTATTTATAATTATAATACTCCTCCTAAAGTTAGTGAATGTATTTCAAAAATTTCAAGCTTACATGTAAATTGGTTGAAACGTTCCATTGATAAACTTTTTGTTAATACATCTATCAAATGATGCCTATATATATAACGAATGTAGGTTGTAGTTATGAATCCACTATCCAATTTCTTTTTTATGAAATGTCGGTCAACTTCAATATTTTGTCATATCGTAATTTTAAAAATATTATAATATTAACTTTAGAACAACGGGCACAGTTCTAATATTTTCATAAGCACAGTGTAGTAATGTGTTTTCTCGCTAACAGCGTTAGCAATGTTAACTTGAGGGAGTGTTTTTTGTCAAAAGGATGTTAACTTGAAGGGAGGCGAGTTATTTTTATTAAACTAAAATGAATGTTTGTGTTGTATACTAAAACCTTGAGGAAGGTTAATGCAATATTTCCATTAATTTAAGGCTTTTTAAACCATTGTAAATTGATGATATAATTAGTTTGCCATTAAAAAAATTAATAAGTTTCTTATTTTAAAGAGAAGATTTAATTAATTTATGGGAAATGTTAAGTAGTGTAGTAATGTGTTTTCTCGCTAACAGCGTTAGCAATGTTAATTTGAGGGAGTGTTTTTTGTCAAAAGGATGTTAACTTGAAGGGAGGCGAGTTATTTTTATTAAACTAAAATGAATGTTTGTGTTGTATACTAAAACCTTGAGGAAGGTTAATGTAATATTTCCATTAATTTAAGGCTTTTTAAACCATTGTAAATTGACGATATAATTAGTTTGCCATTAAAAAAATTAATAAGTTTCTTATTTTAAAGAGAAGATTTAATTAATTTATGGGAAATGTTAAGTAGTGTCCCCGATGCACTACTTAAAAAGATTGGAAAACACTAACTTGTACTCTTAAAACATACTTTATCTGCCTATAGTTGATTCTGTCACACATACCAATGCATATTTTTTATCTTTAATTATCGATTAGAAAAAAATTATGAAAATTTAATATTTTGAAAATATTCATCGAGACGAATCCAACAACTTAATATTATTTATATTTGTATATTAGTAGAAAAATATGGTTAAAGTATGTCATGTCAACATGCACATTCTCAACTATGTCATTTAATATGGAACGGAGAGAGTAAGTTAATGAGTAATAGTATAAAATTTTTGCATTGGAAATTGGTGAAAAGAAGAATATTCAATTTTATAAAAGTCCACAAGTTAGTGTTTTTAATGAAAAATTTATATTTTTGACTTTTTTTTTGGTCAAGATATTTTTGTCTTTCTAACTAATGCTAGTTAGCACTATATAATTAAATTAAATATTTAATTCTAACATCAATGACTTTTTTTTTTACAAAAACCTTTTTAAAATGTTTAAGTGAAAACTAATTATTATACGATACTACTTTCATATTCGTGGAAAAAACCTTTCACGTAAAGATTTTTTTGGAACAAAGGAGGACCAAAGGTCCACTTTCATATAAAAGTTTACGATAACATAATAATTTTATGAAAATAATAGCAGTATGGTAAGTGAAAAAACAAAAATATTTCATAAATAAAAAGAGAAAAACGAAAATTAATTAAGTGCTTATAGTTTTTTTTAAAAAACTTCGTATCAGCAGGAGAATCCATTAATTTGAGGGATTTAATTCTACCATTAACTTGTAGGGGCTCTATTTAAAATAAGAGAAAAGTTTTGTATTTACTAACTCATTGAAATTGATATTGAAGAAAATTGAACATACTCTAAGGTTTCAAATCAACATGATTAAATCAATATAAGTGAATTTACGTGCTTATAGTTGAACTATAATTGACATTGTCATATATAAAACGCCGGATGCAAACACAAAATCATCATCATCACTACAATATATGAAAACAACATACTACCAAAATTACTTAACTACCCATACCTAATTTTCTTCCAAACTTTTTCCTTTACAACTTTAAGGTTATTTTTGTCAAATTCACTTTATCCACTTTATTTCAAAATTCAAATTTCAAAAACTCATTTTTCCACCTTTCTTTATTTAATAATAAACTTTTCTCTCTCATCTTTATTTATTTATAATAATAAACTTTTACCTCTCATCTTTATTTATTTAATAATAAACTTTTCTCTCACCTTTCTTTTTTAGTATTAAACTTTTCTCTCTCAATCTCACTCTCGTCTCGTATCTTTTTCTTCCCAACTTTCTTCATTTTCATTTTCTCTCATCATTTTCAACTTCATTTTCTCTACTAATTTTAAATTCGGTTTTACTAACAAGTTTTGTTTTTTTAGAGGAAACTAACAAGTGTTATTGTTATAGCAGAATATGATTTTGTATTTTACGATAACACTATTATATAATATATAAATTATGATTTTTCACGGGACGCATATTAATATTTTTCACACTCAAACATATTAGTAAATAAAATCTATAATTATTTTTATTTATTAGCTTTTTTAATATCGTCAATACTAAAACAAGAACAATATTATAATATACTATGATTAATCATACTTCAATTTTTTCCGTTTTTTTTAAATGTATCACTAAAAAATTCGTTGGAGTGTACAATTGTAACACGGGATCCATCTTAGTAACTACAACGAGTGATCAGTTTTAATTAGTATTTTTTAATATTTATATTTAAACACCACGACTGCCTAAGTTTTATTAATATTAAAACAAGAACAATATCATAATATACTATGATTAATCATACTTCAATTTTTTCCGTTGTTTTTTTAAAATATATCACTAAAAAATCCGTTGGAGTGTACAATTGTAACACGAGACCCATTTTAGTAACTACAACGAGTGATCAATTTTAATTAGTAATTTTTTTTAATATCTCTAATTAAACACCACGATTGCCTAAGTTTTATTAATATATTAATAAAATATATGTGGGTGTATGGACTATATATTAATAAAAATATATATGAGTATGCGTTTGTTTTACGGGAATATATTAGTATATTCTTATTTCTGAAATCTAATGGGAACCATATATTGATAAAATATATATGAGTGCATGGACTATATTAACAAAAATATATCTCACTGTATTTTTTTTACAGGAATATGTTAGTTTATGTTTATTTATGAAATATATTTTACGATAACAGTATTATATAATACATTAATTATGATTTTTCACGGGATGCATATTATTATTTTTCAAACTAAAACATATTAGTAAATAAAACCTATGATTATTTTTATTTATTAGCTTTTTTATATCGTAATACTAAAATTTAATATATATTTGTTCATATTAAAATTTAATTATTTTGTCATTTTTTATTACTACCGATCAAATACATTATTATGCTTTATATACTTTACATATTTTCACTATGGACAAAAAAAAATCACTATGTCAAACGCAGTCGAGATGCGGCGGAGCCGCGACCGTACAGCCGCCGCACTACCCGTGCTATAACACGGGTATCTCGACTAGTCTAATATGAGAGAAAGAAACATTACGATCACGTGAAAATGGTTGCGGACCAGCTAAAATAAATACGATGTATAATAATTTTAGGAGGATTATACAACTTAAATACAAAAAAGAATTAATTATTAACAATTTTTTTTTTTGAAAGAAGGGTACTGCCAAAAATGTAAATGCTAAAATAATTATTAAATATGCAGCACGATAAGAATGGACAACCACGTCCATAGAATATATTTTTGTTACGACATCAACACAATCAATTTTATATGACTCTCGTGTTGAAAATGTTTATTAGTTAGTCCAATATATACCACTTTTTTTTTAAGGAAGTCCAATATATACCACTTGTTGAAAGAAAAACAAGATTCAAGGATCTAATCACAAATGACTCACACAACACTAAAAAAAACCATTATTAAAAAAAACACTAAAAATACCACCTCTAAGAAAAAAAAACATAAGGTATATATTGGACTAAATAGACAATAAACAATGGATACGCAAGTAGGTAATCTACACTCCAACCATTTATTAACAAGATTCAAGGATCTAATCATTTAGTGCTCTGTGAGTCATAATGTCTTGATATTTAGATGTGGTTTGTCTATAAATTTAGAGTATTACTTTTTTCCATGTGTGGGTTTCCTCGCGCGCCCTATTTTTCCAAAAATGTTTTTGAGTTTCCGGATTTTATAATCCGGAACGGTGTTTTCTTTTGTTAAAGGGTGAAAAAATGAGTAACGGATTTTTCCGGCTTTTGTAATCCAGAAACTTTAAAAAATAGGACGCGTTACATGATGTTTCCGGATTACATAATCCGGAAACCCCCTAAACACCCTTTTTCAAGGTAAAACAGTTCGGATGATATAATCCGAACTATATCTGCACAAATTTTAAACATATTTGTAACATGGATAGTCATTTTAGGGACAATATTAATCTTCCTAACTCTCATCCTTTTGTTTTTAGGTCATTGTTACCTGTTCTTTGTCAAAAATCGGGTTTTCGGGCTACTAGATCGGATTGCTCCGAAACTTCCCCAGAAAAAAATTCAAGGATCATGACCCCCTGTCACGACCCAACTTCTAGTCGTGACCGGCGCAGAGACCACTGATACATGAAGTCTGGCCAGCCTAAAGAACCAAACTTGACAAATAGCTTTTGCATAAATAGTACACTATCAAACCGAAACTTGCTAGAGTTTTTCGACAGAGTATCTTTTGTATCCTTAACATTTCAACATCAGAACACTGTTTACAAACATATGCCATTAGGCAGAATTTGAAAGACTACATATCTTAGGTTTGTACATTCCAAAATAAAAGTATTCCTAGACTCGAATATCTGCAAATACATATATAACTCAAGATATACATATACAAAAGTGTAGATCATCAAGGAGCAAAAGCCTACCCAAAGAGTGACATTCCAGGATCTTTAATCTTCTAGAAACTTACACAGTTGACTTCAAATCTGAAAAAAATAAATAATATAAGATGATGGGGTAAGTCACAAAGACTTAGTGAGAAGACAACAACCACTACCAACTAGAAGGGAAACACACAAGAGCACAATTATTTTCTTTTCTTAAAATTTAATGTCAATTTACAATCTAGTAGCCGTATAAAATTCTAATAATCTGCAACCGTTTATACGCATGAAAATCCACACTTTGTAGATATTTCCAATCAAATAGGTATACTTCCACGAAAAGTACGACATCGTAAAGACATGAAAATAAAATTACAAGCCTTTAAAAATAAATACAGAAAACTCCATTTAGTGAAAATAAACAAAATGGGTGAATCGAGAACTAGCTCCATCTCGTTGATAGCCCTCTCCTCCTAATGGTGGCCTTTCCATAGGGGCGGCTCCATCTAATGGATAGCTCTTTTCTCTCGACTCAAAACAAAATGTTTTTAAAGTATAGTCAACTCAATTTAGTAAAAATAATCAAAATGGGCGAATCGAGAACTAGCTCCATCTCGTTGATAGCCCTCTCCTCCTAATGGCGACCTTTCCATAAGGGCGGCTCCATGTAACAGATAGCTCTTTACTCTCGACTCAAAACAAAGTGTAAAACATCTTCAGTTAGGGGGTTTACCTCTCATTGATAGTCCTCTCCTCCTAATGGTGGCCTTTCCATATGGGCGGCTCCATCTAACGGAGTAACTCTACCTAATTGAAATCACATACTAGGTGCACCTAGGTCGTCGTCATTATAACCGTAATTTTCAAAACACCATTCTTAAAACACAATGCCAAAACCATATTTCTCAATGTAACGAAACTTATTTCAAGATATGTATCATCAAAACTCAACCGAAAATCTACTACTTATAATCATAAGTAAATCCAAATTCAAATCCAATTCAAAATCCAAATCGCGTACAAATTAATATCAAACCTTTCGAAAACGCATATTTCAAAACCCACGTTTCACAAGATCTCAACACAACTACGAAAATACATACAATCAAATTCTCTGTTTCAATTTCTCTACTATATAAATCACAAGTAAAATCCAAATCGAAATGGATCGCATATTAATATCGAAAATCCCAAGAACATATATCTCAAAACCGTATTTCTTCATTTCTCAAAACTCATGTCATAGTATAGGCAACCAAACCTCAATTTCAAATCTTTTGCTCAATAAGTCATAGATAAATCCAAATAGAGTATAATTAAATT
>Ga0315915_1002700_pt1 | contig 22457 bp, 14 predicted proteins | sample MpolbnodulesMG_FD_207738 | JGI IMG/M metagenome (GOLD analysis project Ga0315915, IMG submission 207738) | Medicago polymorpha root nodule microbial communities from Los Angeles, California, United States - branched nodules | ecosystem: Host-associated > Plants > Roots > Nodule | place: USA... | reverse complement strand
ACCACCGTAACATTTTAACCATCCAGTACCCACTCCTCAAATTCCCACTCGACATTGATTCCATTAACAGTAACACTCCATTCTGTAACCTCTCCAAACACAGCTTCTTCCTCATCAAACCACCTCCACAAACCCTAATTCGCACTCCTTGGATCATTAAAATTACACAAAACTCAACTGGTAAAACCCAACACTATCACCCACTCCTCGGACATTTCTCACCCTTTCCTTCTCCCGTCTTAGACTTCAACAATTTATCTCTAATTCATTTGGTAACAAACTTCATTCATCGTCACGACACCACAAACGACGTGCCTTATGGCTACATGAACCCTGGCAAAGTCGTTGCTGTCACTTCCCATGGAAAAAACCCTATCGTTCTTGGCACTTTTAATTGTACTGGACAACCGGTAGTGTTCAAATGCGGGGATGAGAATTGGAAGGTTATTCCTAACATGTCGGCTTATTTAGGAGACATCTACGTTTTCAAAGGCCGACCTTATGCGGTAGACAAAACTGGATGGACAGTTACCGTTGAACCTGATAACTCCACTGTTCAGTTAGTGGCTGAATCTTTGGTTGGTGGTGGGGATATCAAATTCTTAGTGGAGAGCAATGGTAACTTGTTGTTAGCAGACGTTTATGACCGTCTGTACAATGACTTGTCGTTAAATTCTGACCACGATCATGAACATGTAAGGATTGATGTTTTTAAGCTTAATAAGAAGGATATGGAGTGGGTGAAGGTGGCAAATTTAGGGGATAGAGTTTTGTTCTTGGGTTCACTATGTTCATTTTCTGTTTCTGCGTCAGATTTGTGTCTTGCCAAAGGGAATTGTGTGATCATTATAGATAATATCTTCACCCGCGTGTATTGTGAGAGCTCGTTTTTGGACTTGGATGATGGTCGGCTTTTGCCTTTGACTGATTTTCCTGAATATCGTAAATTGTTCTGGCCACCTCCCAAGTGGATTGAGAATCTGAATGCTTAACTGAATATGTTATCTTGCATTGAAAGGTTTCTAATGTGATTGTCATATTGCTTTATCGTACTTAGATTTTGTTGTTAGATTTGAACAAACTTTTCTACTAGTACTTTAACTCATGTTCTTTGTAAATAGACTTCTCACAAGCTCTTTCCTTCTTTCCTTTATTTTTTTTTTCTTTTCATATGCAACTAAATTTTTTCTGAAATATGGATCTATTTGATGCATTTTTTTGACACTTTTGTGGGGCAACTTACATATATGTTAAAATGTATATATGAATGCACCATCTCAAGTTATTTCTAAACTAGATGTAGCAATGTTCATGGGCTAGAATATCTTCTTTTATCGTTGCTTTTGCAGACTATATGTTTTCCAGCGAACTCCTAAATCCTAATTAAATATTCATATGAAAAGATGCTGGAAATTGAGGTGGAATTTTGGTTGCCTGATAAACGGTTTGTTCAACTCTCCTATGCAAGAAAGTTGTCGTTGTTGAAGGTTTGTTATGTTATTTTGATTTGATGTTGACTACTTCCATTATTATGGCAACATATCTCAACAGAGTTTACATAAGGGTTGATCTTGTTTTTATTTTATTTTGTTGTTGACGGCATATGGCGCTGTAAACTTGAAACTCAATTTATCAGTTATACTATTGTCTCAATTAAGCTTACTTAAGTTTAACCTTGGCTTGTGTTATTACAAGTTTTAATATTCTATCAAATGACTTAAATCTCTGCGGCTTGCTCAATTGATATGGACTAAAAGCCATCTCCTTATTCAGTGATTTTGTGTTGGCATTCTACATGTGTGATGTATTGAAGAGTTATAATTTCTAGTTGATTATTCTAAATCTGTGGTTGGAAGGTTGAATCTGTGTTGATGCTACTAATATGCATTTGTAGTAGATTTTAGTACTCAATGTTTGCTGTTATGGTTTTGATTTTCAATGCTTCTGTATTTTATGAATACAAAGTTTTATGCATACTTGTGGCTCTTGAAAAAGTATTTTGTGAATCACATATCGTGTTGCGCTTCCTGTGTTTGTTCTAACATACCTCTAGCCGAGACAGTTCTTTGTAAAAATCTTCATATATATAAATGTTAGATAGTCTCCAGTCAACCCTAATTAACCCTAATCCCGCCCTTTTTGGCGGGACTAAATATTTTTTTTGAAAAAAAAGGTTTGCAGGGAATCTAACTAGGTACCCATGACTCCTCTGAGCTTTTACCACTAGACCACTAACATTTTTATTGAAACATTGTTGATTCTAAAATGGATATGCAATCCTAAATGCCTTTTATTTAAGCCACTAACACTCATTTTTATTGTGTTTATTTCCACGTTTGATCCCATTTTCATTTTTGTTGATGCAAACTGAATGTTTCTAATTTACTTTTTTGATATTTTACATGTCAATCACTCTCAATCCTCACTTAGTTGATTGTTTCTATGACTTTGAATGTAACTCCAAAATTAATAATATAGCCAGTTTGATATTTATATATGAAACTCTACAAAACCCGTACATCGTACGGGTTAGAGTCTAGTTTTAAAAAAGCCAAGACTGTTCATTTAGGTTCATTCCTTTCTTTTTTCTTCTTTTTTTTAATGAGGGAATTTAGGTTTATTCCATAGCATATATTATTTCCTTCTTAAAATTTAAATCGATGGAATGTTGGGGCGAAAATATATTTTAATAGTGTGATCAAATAGTGATATCGGTGGAACATAGATTCAACTCAAAACTCACTAACACTATGTAGTAGGGAAAGAGAGAGAGAACAGAGAAGGAATTATTTGCTTCTCAACACACTATTTCATTCAACACCTTTTTTTAGGCACCGTTACATATAATAAGACAACAAAATCTTATATGCTTCACAAACACCAAAGTTGTAGAAACAAATGGTGGTGCCTACAATCTTAACCATGCTATTATTAATAGCCAGGTAATAGTATTGTAGTCCTACTTTGTTGCCAAGCTTAATGGTTAGGCAAACTTGGTTGCCCAAGTAAATACACAACCACAAGACAAGTGGTTTAGGTGTTGCTGCTAACTTCTGTAGAAGAAAAATTGTGCTTGTCTATTCCACCTTAATCTATCATGCTCTAGTCCAACCAATTAATGCTCTATTTCACGTTAATCTTTCATCTATTCACATGCACTGTTGTTTCTTCTAAAATAGTTTTCTTTATATTCCTAATAGCGCAAAGAAAGATGTTAAACTTAACATCTGTAACTGCAAGTGATGGAAAATACAACCACCAAGAGTTTGAAAGTTACCCAAATTATATGTTTTTTCAATTGAAGTATAAGAGCAACTCCAGTATTTGTTGTTAGATTTGAATAAAATTTTCAACTAGTACTCGTAGAAAAACAAGATTTGAAACTATGGGCTTTTCTAAACCATGTTCTTTGTAAATAGACTTTTCACAAGCTCTTTCCTATAGGTTTTTTTTCTTCTTCATATGCAACCAAATTTTTCTGAAATATGGATCTATTTGATGCATCTTTTTTTTGACACTTTTATGGGGTAACTTACATATATGATAAAATGTATATACGAATGCACCATGTCAAGTTATTTCTAAACTAGATGTAGCAATGTTCATGGGCTAGAATATCTTCTTTTATTGTTGCTTTTGCAGACTAAATGTTTTCCAGTGAACTCCTAAATCCTAATTACATATTCATATGAAAGATGCTGGAAAATGAGGTGGAATTTTGGTTGCCGGATAAGTGTTCTAACGGTTTGTTCAACTCTCCTATGTAAGAAAGTTGTGGTTATTGAAGGTTTGTTATGTTATTTTGATTTGATGTTGACTATTTCCATTATTATGGTCATTTAAATTTGAAACTTAATTGGTATTTGCTAACATATGTCAACCGAGTTTACAAAGAGGGTTGATCTTAGTTTTTTATTTTGTTGTTGACAGCCTGCATATGGTGCTTTACTTAATATTATTGTAGTAAAACTTTGTTGCCAAGTAAATACACAACCACAAGACAAGTGGCTTAGGCGTTGCTGCTAACTTCTGTAGAAAAAAAATTGTGTTTGTCTATTCCACCTTAATCTTTTATGCTCTATTCCATCTTAATCTTTATGCTCTATTCCACCTTTCCTCTATTCACATATGCATTGTTTGTTTCTTCTAAACTAGCTTCTTTATATTCCTAATAGCGCAATGAATGATGTTAAAATTAATATCCATAACTGCAAGTGATGGACAATACGACCACCAAGAGCCTAAAAGTACCCAAATCATATCTTTTTTCAATTGTAGTATAAGAGCAACTCCAGTATGTATTTCTCTTTTTGAAAGTGTCCAAATCACAATTGCCCTTTTTCCAATATCAGAGCATCCACTTTCGTTGACAGAGTGGTTTTCCAGTGGCATGGCAGGGCAGACACGTTTTTACTTAATGTCATACCAATCTATTCTATTTTCATTTTTGAAAATCTTTCGATGTAAAAATATAGTTACATTACATTTAGATTTTGGTTAATAGTCATTTTGATTACCGAATGTGTAACAAGTAGCCATAATATTTCTTCAGTGTTTGAAATTTTAAAATAGTTTTTGATTTGTTAGTCAAAATAGCCACTTATGCCAAAATGTTTCATTAATATTGTCTTCTTATCCTCTCAATGTACTTGCTTATTTTCATAAAAGTCACTACAAGTAGTTACTTATAGTCATATTAATTCATATATGAAAAAATAGTTAATGTCAACATTAAAGGACTATTTTGTCAAAAAAAATAAAAATTACATGACTATTTTGAATGATGAAGTACACAATCAGAAACTACTTTGAAATTTTGATACATTGAGATACTATCGTGACTATTCGTTACACATTCATGGATAAAATGATTAATACCCCTTAGATTTGTTACCAAAAGCCATTGTGTAAGATTTTATGAACCTCCAAATAAATTCTATAGTTACTCTATTGATATATAATGTTTATATTATGTTCTAGACTATAATATAGTAGTACATTTTGAAAAATAAAAATAAAGTCTCCATAATCATGTTTTAATTTCAAGTGGGACGATGAAAGTGACATATGGAATGTTGTTGATATGCTTGCTATGGGCAATAGAGAATCATGCACCTGCCAACTTTTTGTTGAAGTTTGATGACAGAACTTTTGAAAATTGATCAACTAAGTTGAAGAAATTGTTTATTGACTTAAGAATACATTAATAATTTATTACCCTCAGTAGTAGTTAACTGTCGCTCACCTCAACGATAGTTAATAACCGTTGTCTCAACCCCAAAATCAATTATCCCAACATCATTCAAATGTCATAGAAAAATACATATAATACATATATGTCACGACAATGTCATTAATTTACATTAAAAGCAATAATGTCATAGAAAAACGACAATTTATGATCACATAAATTCTAAAAAAACAAGTACTCGTAAAATTACTGCCTCCTCTTTTGGGCTATCTGAGTCGCAGTTGTCGGACACATCTCATCCTGCATTCTTGTCAAGAGACCCTGGAAGTACTCCCCTGAATCACTGTGACGCAGCCCCTCCTCCGTCATGCCATAGACAGTCCGTTTGATCTGGGGTGTGATGAGACGATCTCTGTCAAGTTCCTCCTCAATAATGACCTCCTCATTAGGCAGCCTTGGAGGTGGTACCGTCAATCTACTTGATGATATACTTTTTTTTTGTGACACAACTTGATGATTTACTTAAAATCATACTTTTCCTTTTCTTTAACTATTTAGTTTTAAAATAAAACAAATTATTGTTTATTGGAGTATAAAATTGTTTTCTGAAGAAAAATGTTCCCTAAAATTAAAATTTAGAGTATTATATATTTCCTTAAATTTGTTTTCTTTATGTATTGAGCGTGGTTACCATTCTTTTTATATGCATGCAATGTCGTAGATATTTGAGTTTTTTGAAATAAAAATAGGGTTTAATTGTAGTACAATGACGGTGTAAAGGCATATTACTCATCCAACCAATAGCAATTTGCCACGTGATTTAATTTAAAATTGGTTAATTGAATAAAATTAATTATTTATTAAACTCTTTCACCGTCTTCTCTTCCGACGTTGTCCTTTTTTTTTTTTTGTTAGCGGAACTGTTCCTACGTTGTCATTAGCCGTATTAGCACATTGCTTGTGCATCCAAAATACCATAGCTTCTGTATTAGAATGGGAGGATTGTTTGTACCAAAAAAAAGGGACGATTACACCAACCAAGAGGGTTCTACAATGAATATTATCCACCAATCAAAGGCAGCAGGAGATTGAGATTTGTGAGAGACGAAGAGTGAAACGGAGGGGGGCAGGACCATGTTGGTTACTGTCAGTCAATGTGAGAAGGATGCCACGATCTGTGCTTTTTGTTTTACAAAAAATCAAAGTGAACTGAGAAAATGACATGGCAAAATGCTATTGGTTGATTGTGTAATATGCCTTTATTAGATTCTTCAGAACATATTTTTGTCAAAAGAGATTTAAAAACTTTCAAAATTTGAATTTTTCAAAACTTGTGTTCTGAAAAGCTAATACATATTTTTTGTTGTTGAGAAATACGTTATAGACATCATAACAATTAAGTTTAGTGGAATACGTTAAAAATAAATAAATGTTGAGTTATCCGGAACATATTTCTTTTAGATAGACAAATGACATTAGTCAGTAAAAACTCACACATATAAGTGAAGAAGTTGAATAAAAATGTTAAAAAAACTTTTTTTGCAACAATATACAAAAACTACATTTTTTTTTAGATGTATGTTGTTTTTGTCTTCATAAAAAGTAGAATCATATATAAATGTCCTTTTATATTTATCATCTATTTTTGGACGCCGGTTACTGTGGGAGGGATTAATAGGTCTTGTATGGTAGGAGACTTGTTGTAACTTTTTTTTTTAGTGAAATATTGCTATTATAACCTGTACATGTAGGTTATTGTACTATAGCTAACCTGCTATACGGGGTAATAAGCATTATAATATATTGATTGCAATTGTTAATTTAGGTAATTCATATTTAAGTACTACTTGATCCGGTTTTTTTTATCAGCTTCTCTGCATTTTTAAGGAGAAGTTAGGTCAAACACAATATCAATTAAGTACCTATTAAAAAAGTACTTTTTTTGAATTCATAAGATTGAATGGAATGAGCTTTGGCGAAAAGTTGTTGAATGCTACTTCAAAAAACTACTTCTCGACAATTTATTCCTTTTCTTCAACCTCGCAAATATACACACACACATTAGTGTTTAGAGTAATATTTTATGTCTATCTGTCTGTTTTTTTTACACTAATGCGTATAATTTTTTTAGTGTTGCATAATGCGTCTAATTACTTTTATAAAATTTTGATTTGAATTAAAAGTACAAGTATAGATGCCTAAAAAAAATCATACTTATATATATATATATATATATATATATATATATATATATTTTGCACCTTTATATTGTAACAAACTATTCATATCTTTTTCTTATTAAAAAAACTAAGCATATCTTTTTCAATGACACCAACAATGTAACAAATATAATATCATATAATATAAATTCTTATATTTTTGAATGACACCAAAAATATGGTATTCTTATAACAAAATTTGTTATAGAGTATAATTGAAAAACAAAAAACCAACTATTCTCTTTACACACACACACATATATATATTATTATAGATATATTCTTCAGCTCCACGTATACATATTACAGAAATGTTTAAGTTTGTGATGATTTATGTTTTTTTAAACAAGATGATTTATGTTTTTAATTTTCTAAACTACTTTGATATTATTTATGTTATTATTTGAGCCTCCTTAAATTATTTTTCATATTCAAATATTTAACAAGTCATTTATATGATGATACGAATTTGTATTCATGTTACACAAAATAAACACCATTGAGTAAATATAGTATTTGTAAAAAAATTCTTTTATATTTTAAACAATTTTTCCCTTCAAAAAATATTTTAAACATTTTTATTATGTTAATTCATAATAAATTCAAAGTTTTGTCCTTGTGAGTTTAAGTCAGTTGATAGAAACAATGCATAAATATATGCAATGTTCGGGGTTCGAACCCCGGACACCAGTAACTCAGTTATATGATTATAACAGACTACTACGTCTTGTGTTCAAAGTGAGATGAATGCTTCAAATCTATATATGTGTAAATGCATAAAACTTTGTTTATAATAATTAACCCGGGCAACGCTGGATATCTACACTAGTGAATTATTAAAAAAAAAAGTAGATGAAATTTATTAGCATCAATAAAATATTTATATTTGAAAATTATATGCAAAAATCGTTAAATATTTGCATCGCGCCTGTTGCAGTTTTAATTTGTCTAAGTTTGCGAAAGTAAATTTTTATGAAGGATGCGTCAAAAAGAAATACTGATATCAAAAAGTCAATATAATAAATTTTGAAAACTTATGACTATTTATAAAATATCAACATTAATATAGTGTTATTTAATATGCAAAATATCGTTATATATTTCCTTTGTGCCCGTTGCAAATTTTACATGTCTATACAGAGGTAAATTTTTACGTACCATAGCATCTTTATATTAGACGACCATTAAGGTTTCATATTATTCTGTTAATGGGTCATCCAGACATCTACTCATTGGATCTATATCAATTAATTAAATGTTTAATTAGTTATCTAATTATAAATTTAATAACATTATTACTTAATTTGATCACTAATCAATTAAGGCTCACAATTGATAAATAGCTAATATAATTATGGGTTAAATATGTTTTTGGTCCCTATAAATATACCAACTTTTCGTTTTAGTCCCTCTAAAATTTTCTCCTCCAAAAAAAATTCATCTTCACTTGTGGTCCCTCTTTTAAAGTAAACTCATATGTAGACGGATAAAAAACATTGGTCGTAATTTAATACATTAGCGCGATAAAAAAAGAGGATAGACGGGCACTGAGTGCCCGTCTGAACGCTAGTATATGATAAAATTTTGAAAACTCATGATTATTTTCAAAATATCCACATTAAAGTAGCAATTCTATTTTTTTACAAAAACAAAACGACATTCATTCATTCAAATCAATAGAATACATCAGAATCAAGATCACTAAAAACGTATCTATTTAATAACTTTTTTTTTGAAGGAATCTATTTAATAACTTTATATTTTTACTTTATATGCAAAACACCGTTAAATATTTGCACCGCGCTCATTGAAGCTTTTATGTTCTCAAATCTGCATAAACAAATTTTTATAGTCACATATGAGAAAGTCGATGTGATAATTTTTTAAGAGTCGTGACTATTTTAAAAATATCAAATATGTTTTTTAATATACAAAACACTCTTAAATATTTGCACCGTACTCATTGCATATTTTATTTGCTTATATTTGCAAAATCAATTTTTTATGTATCTTTATATTTTATCAATATCATAAAGTCGATTCAATAAAATTTTGAAAATTAATATTGTTTTTCAAAATATAAAAATTAATACAATGATATTAAAAGATGAGAATAAACCCTAAAGATAATTAGAATAACCAGTTTTGCTACGTTTATGGTATAAGAGAGAAAAATACAAAGATACTTTTAAAAAATATAAAGATAATCTTTCAAAAAAATAAAATAAAGATACTCTTAACCAAGGCGCCGGTTACCGTGGGTGGCATTAATAGGTCTCGTATGGTACGAGACTTGTTATAATTTTTTTTTATGTTGCTATTATAACTTGTACATGTACTATGGCAAACCTGCTACTGTGGATAATAAGCATTATAATATATTGATTGATATATTGAATGCAATTGTCAATTTAGGTAATTCATATTTAGTATCTATCCAATTTTTCTTGGCCTTTCCTTCGAAATCAAAACTAGTCGCACGATTCATTTAATATTGTGGTAATTATATTAAAAATAATTACATTGGTAATATTATGAAAAGTTAAAAGATAACAAATGAAATTCTCTAAAAAAAAAGATAACAAATGAATTATTAAATATTAAAACAAGTAGATGAAAATTATTGGATTAATGTAATGTTTCTAATAAAAAATTATATGCAAAAAACCATTAAATATTTGCATCGCACTTGTGACACTTTTTGTTGGTAATATATTCCATTTTAACTTCTTAAAAAAAAAAAAGAGATGCGTAAAAAAAAAGTATTGATATCAAAAAGTCGATATAATAGATTTTAAAAACTTATGACTATTTTTAAAATATCAACATTAATATATTGTTATTTAATATGCAAAACATCGTTATATATGCAAAAAGTACTGATATTTAATAGCCTTATTATTTAATTTGATCACTAATCAATTAAGACTCACAATTGATAAATAACTAATATAATTATTTTTTTTTGAGAGAAACAAGCTTAATGCATTTCATTAATGATAATAGATTCAATACATGTTGGAATGTGATAGTAATCGCAGAAACTAGCTTCTGACAAAGCCGCCTTAGCGAAGCTATGAGCAACTTCGTTTGCTTGTCTCCTAATGAAACTTACATGAGAGTTCATAAGATCAGTGCAAAGGAGGTGTACACAATGCGTGATGATAGCACTAAAATCTGATACACCAATTTGCTTCCCGTAAATGTAGTCCACAACCGTCTTTGAGTCAACTTCGAAGTCCATATTCCAAAGATGGAGATCTCTTACCCAAACCATAGCTTTTAAGAGTCCGATAGCCTCCCCTATGTTAACATCAGTGATAGGGGAAAACCATTCTGTGCGAGCCAACACAAAAGCTCCTTCTGAGTCTCTGATACACATACCTATACCCACTATGTCTAGAGCCTCAGAGAAAGAAGCGTCAACATTGCACTTATACCTTCCTGGAGAAGGTGTTGTCCATGTTGTTTCGTGTCTGGGAGTGCTGCGCGTGCATCCTTGTTGCTTGACTTCTTGGGCATTTGTCCAACTTTGTAACAATGACGTAGCTCTGTTGCAAATAGTCTGACACGTGTCTGTGGAATCATTGCAAACTTTGTTATTTCTGTTTTTCCATATGCTCCACATTAAAGTGTTAAAGATTGGATGGTGGGAAGGTTGCATGTGCTGAAGTATTTCAAAAATGGTAGAAGAAATGTTGCCAGCGTTTGAAACAACATATGACACTTCATTCCAAAGACCCATTCACTGCCAGCACTGCGCGCTTTTGGGACAAGTGAATAGCGCATGCGTGCTGTCTTCATCCTCGCTGCAAAACGGACACTGCAAAGGGCAAACTACACCTCTAGTATGTAATCGAAGCCGTGTTGGAAGACAGCCCCGGGTAACACGCCAAATAAATTTTTTAATTCGAGGTGGGACATTGCTGCTCCATATTTTCTTCCAGTTATCGTCAAGTTTGTGCTGCTGAACGGTCAAGCTGTTGTCCATGATGCTTCTGTACGAACTGCGAACCGAGTAAATACCATTTTTTTCCAATTTCCACATGGGTGTATCTTGCTGTACTGAACTGTAAAGTGGGGTTCTGGAAATCTGTTGAGCTGAATTATTGTCAAATAGAATGAAGATATTTTCCATATGCCATTGCTTCATATTTGGAACGAACATATCAGACACTTTAAGTGATGCCATTGCGTTATTCATGTCTGCAAATCGAGGGATAGAGTAATTGCCCCAAATCCAAAAGGGGTTCCAAACTGATATGTTGGTTCCCGACCCAATGTTCCATTGAAGACCATTTTCAACAACCGCCTTGACACTCCAAAGGCTTCTCCAGACAAACCTTGGGTTGTGACCTACTTTTGCGGCAATATAGTCACTAGAGGGATAATATCTAGCTTTAAGTAACCTAGTGATCAAGGAATCAGGGTGAGTAAGAAGCTTCCACGCCTGTTTTCCTAACATTGCCATGTTAAAAGCCTTGAGGCTTTTAAAACCCATACCTCCAAGGTATTTTGGAACCGTAAGCCGTTCCCAAGATAACCAGTGCACGCCTCTTCTATTTCCATTTCCGTGTCCCCACCAGAAAGCGTTGAGCATTTTTTCTATATCTTTGATTAACGAGTTTGGCAGAAGGAAAGTACTCATTAAGCAAGAAGGAATGGATTGTAGGACAGATTTGATTAAGACCTCTCTTCCTGCTTGAGAGAGGTACCTGCTGCTCCATGAGTTGATTTTTTTTCCATATGCGGTCCTTTATAAATTTGAAAGTGGATGATTTACTTCTTCCAACCATTGACGGTACCCCTAAATATTTACCAGTACCAAGCACTTGCCGTACACCCATAATATTTGCAATATCTGTTTTCACATCAGTTGGTGTATTGCGGCTGCAAAAAATTTCAGACTTCTGGAGGTTTATAGCTTGCCCAGATGCCGCTTCATAAGTTGCTAAGATCCCTTTCATAACATTTGCTTCATCAGCAGAACCTTTGAAAAAGAGAAAGCAGTCGTTGGCAAATAACAAGTGGGAAATAATTGGAGCGTTGTTGCAAATTTTCACTCCATGAATTATTCCTTGACCTTCTGCTTTTTTGATCAGTGCCGACAATCCTTCTGCACACAAAATGAATAACTAATATAATTATTTTTATGATATTCGCCCACATAATGATATCGAAATATAATTAAATAATAAAATATTTCAACATGATTTTCTCGTAGAGAATAATTTTATATTGTATGAGCTTGTATGAACTTGCTGGGAATTTTTCCAACAATGCGAAAAACACTCTTTTTTAAAATGAATATATATGTTTAAAAAATACAATCTTAGTGGGTCATATAACCTATAAATCTCAACCATTCAAAAAATTTCAACTACATCTAATGGTTGACATCTATTTTGCAAGTAAAAAGAAAGAAAAAAAGTCAAGTCTCCTACCGTAGGAGACCTAAAGAGGTCTCCCACCATAGCCTTTACCCTATTTTTGATCCACTAATTTTATCAAACACTTAAGTCATCAGTCATCAGTCATCAGCTATAAACTATCAATTACAAACAAAAAGGACTATAAAACTGTGTACTTAGCTTGTTTTTTTAGTTTACTCTTCCTTTTTGTGTTTCATATGCTATGTTTTCTTCTACTCAATTTTTGTAGTACTAATACAATTTTAAATATAAGTAAAATTCAAAATGTATTTACTCTTAATTTGGGCTAAATACGTTTTTACTTTTGAATATAGTTACAACCGAAGGAAGTACTTTAATTTTTTTTCTCTAAAATTTACTAATTGTTAATATTGCAAGAACTTTAGGCCCCTGGAATTCAAGGTGCCAATCAAAATAAAGGCCATGCATGCAGCAAAAATCTTATCTAATCGTCCAATTCCAGATGCCAATCAAAAAATTAATGTCATCAAAATAAGATTAAAACAATTTTTTTCTTTACTTCATTCATGGTTATGTAAAAATTACTGGAGATTTGTAACAATGAATGCGAGGAAAATACGTAAAAAAAATTTGGCAAAAATTTATTACTATTATTTATTTATTTATTTACTTTTTTTTTGACAGAATTTATTTATTTACTTCACAATCACATTTATGGGAAAATATACAACAGAAATGAGACTTTTGTGAGCTGGTCAAGTGGTCATGTCATGGTGCACAATATTCGAGTACATTTTTATTTATTTTTTTGAAAAGAATATAACAAAAAGAAGAAGAAAAAACAGTTAAAAATTAGTCTCTATGTTGCATCTTTTGTCGGGCATCAGCCTGCAACAGTGGAAAACTCTCGGATGGCTCCAAAAACTCACGTCAAATCTCAGAACTTGCAGTTCCTAGTTTAGCCATGAAATCCGTAGACAAATTCGCCTCCCTCACAGAATTCTTTAACTGGACTCTACAACTCCTTTACAATAAATCTTGCACATTATTGATAACTGCCCCATAATGATGTCAAAGATTCGCCATGGTTGAAACTAACTGAACAACCAGAGTCGAGTCAGAGTAGCAAATCACATCCCTATACCCTCTTTCCCAAGCTGCTTTCAAGCCATGATACAAAATAGCAAATCACATCCCTATACCCTCTTTCCCAAGTTGCTTTCAAGCCATGACACATAGCTAACAACTCTACATGTATTGAATGTGGAAATACCAATATTTCCAACAAACCCATATAGCCAACCGCCATCATTCCTACGAAAAATGCCACCAAAACCAGATATACTGGGATTTCTAAAACTGTTGCCATCAACATTCAAGACAACAGCCATACTCTCCTCCGGATGTCAAGTCACATAACGACCTCCTATATATGAGTACATATTTGCATAAGGGCAACTAAATTTAAATTACAACAATCTTATCGTGCACTGATATTTGCAAGAGAAAATTTATCTACATTCTTTTCCTATCTTTTTGTTGCAGAAGGTCCATCTTAAATGTAGAAATTAAAAATAGGTTATTCTTCTTCTTATGTCATGCATTACGATATCATGCAATCAAACAATTGGTTGTATATCACTATACTGTACGGGAACAAGTAAAAAAACTTGCAGTGTTGATCTATGAATCATCTTCATATAATTTAAACTACAAATACTAAAGAAACCTGAAATACAAAAACAATAATATCAAAAAAAAGACATAACAAAGTAACATTGAATCAAAACAAAAGACAAAAGAGTAAAAAAAAATGTAGTCCAATTTAAAGAAAGCTAAACAAACATCCAAATTTTTGGCACGCTCATTCGCTGGTAGTAAATAAATAAGAGGGAAAAAAGGAGAAGAAGAAACTATTTACCTTGTAGTGATCATTTGACTCGCTCATATTTGATGAGTTCAAATCCTCTCCATTTATAAAAAAAAAATGGAGATTACCATTATGAAAGAGATAGACACAAAATTAGGTGATGAGTTCTATTATTAAATGGGTCTCACCATCGCTAATCATTTTTAAGATTTTTTTTTGTGTCTTTATCTCTCCAAATGGAATAAATGGAGAAGATCCTAACTCATATTTGATACTTAATAAAATGAAATAAAATATGCAACAAAAGGTTAAAATTAAAGTATGAAAAAAAAAGAGTTTTCTATTTGTATTTTATTACAACAATTAGTTCAATCCTAATTGAGTGACAACCCTGTACCAACGACCACGGCAATAGGATGTGATTTTCAAAATATCCTCATGTTGCACCTGAAATTCTTGAAAAAACAAAAACAAAAACACTCAAGTAGCTTACAATAATGCAGATCAAGGGTCATCTCACGAATAACTGAGCTTACAAATAAGCTATTTCTACAAGGGTCATGAAGTGTTAAGAGAATTGAGCTGAAAACATGTTATGATAAGCTATTTCTACAATATTTTCGAAGTGAACCACAGCAGCGTTAAGGTCTTGAAGCTACCCCCCTACAATGTCTTCTTCTGAAAAGAAACAACCAAAAAACGACATCGTTAGAGGTGTAAACATAAATCTTACTATCAAATTTGTAGCTACCAAAAATATTTATGAACACTGTACCTTTATATCTTCTAATATTCCGCATCTTGAAATTTGGAGCCCATTCCTCAGCACAATGGTTATCCATCCAATCTAAACCACCATTGAGTTTAGGCTTCAGCATGACATGGATTACAGTTAATATCTCACCGATCAGAAGCTTTTCACCAAAGTTACAGACATTAAAGAACTTCCTCTGGAGAATTCCAGCAAACTCAAACCTAAACAAAAAATGTTCAATCTTAATTTCAACTTATACTCCAATCATCACATCAAATTATTCGATGATCAATTACTCAATCAGGAAATAATTGAGCTCAATTACTCAAATTATTCATATTTAATTTACACAATCAACTCTTAACATTAATTTTCGATAATAAATCATCGAACTGGATAAAATATAAAAGAGTGCAATTAAAATGAAAATAAAAAACGTACATGGATTTTCCTGGCTCTAATCGATTTCCTCCACCAATATTGTTGAGCAAAAAAGTTTGCAATAGTGGCCACACTTGTATATAATCAATATTGGTCCCAACCTTAGGGTTTGAACAAATTCCAAGGTGGCTGTCAACTAATCTGTACAAACTAAGATTGCCGTGGCTGGCAACTCGAATACGCTCAATGGTAACTTTCTTGTGTTCACATGCCCATTGCAAAGCATTATCAATACTTATATAATTCCTGGAATAGAGCTCAGGACGAGCATCATAGCATTCTTTGATATTTTCAAGTGTAGGCAATACATGTTCGAGCTGTAAAATTTGCAAAATTCGAATAACGACATTTATGGGACCCAATCTCTCTTTTGAGTCTGACTCATCCTGTAAATGAAAAAAGTTAGCAATCAGTGTCTAAAACTGCATATGGGCATTGAAGGCATACACTGTAAGGATTTGACATAGCACTACAAATGCTTATCAGAATCTAGAGGGAAAAACCTTTAAGTTTAAACGCTTTACAGCTAGTCTAGTCGCAAGCCTTGTACTCGTAGTGGTAAAAGGCTACAAGGTATATACTAGAAAATTAATAAAATCTTACCGGGTCATGCTAAATAAGGTTTCCACAAGTAGAAAGTATTTTTTATTGTAAAAAAGTAATTATCAAAAGCTTAAAAATTAAATTGTCACAATTCCAATATGTAATTTCCATTAATAGTACTTTAACATGTTCCCTTAGGGCACATGTTAGCATTTCTCAATCTTACCTAACAACATTTGGAAATGTATAAAGTGTTCTTATTTATATTGGGGAAAACAAACTTAGTACTGTCATCAAGGTAGACAAGATCATGTTTCAGAACATAAAAACGTACGAGTTCATAGAGACGGTTGAACGGTGCGTTCAAATCGATATAACATGACAGGAAAAGATACAACTTGGGTACAACTATAGTAAAACCCCTAAAACCTAACATTTGATTACAATTTTCAACTCTTTCCTACTCGATGACTTTGTTGGAAGCTAAAACATATAGAGATGTGTTTTACATGAATGTTAGTTAGTATATTGCTTATTGTTGAATAATTTTACACGAGGTGAGCCTTGTTGAAACGGTTAGAGTTTGTTACGGTCATGGTGGAAGCTTTATAGTTGTAGATGTTATTGTTAGCATAATGTTTCCTTCTTCAAAAGAGAAGGCACAGACACCTCCAGGCTATACCATCCTACAATAAGTTTCTCTAAACTGCACAATTTAATTGAAGAGTGGCTTTCCCTCCAAAGTCTAATTATAATTCTATTTCACTAACATAATTAGTTACCCAGCTGTCCCAACTGAGATAACTCTAATAGAATCGCTGACATAATTAGTTACCCAACTATATTACAACTGTGATAATTCTAAGTTCTACGACACCTAACATACACCCTGCTAATAACAGCTGGTCTGCTAACACTGTATGCGAGGAAAACTGAAAATTGTGCATTGAACACCATTCATGTATTTGCCTAAAATATGCAGACTGACATCTCTATAATTATGTTAATTATATGCACACGTTAATTTTTGATATGCAGCCTAATCCAATATAAAATAGTATTCAAGATATGACATAATCCAATAATTATTACGAGACAACCTAAGGATAGAAAAGGAATGATAAAAAAATTGCCAAACTCTGCTACCTCTCTCAATGTTTTCATTTCCAAAAATAGGAATGTTAAATTGGTGCAAAAAGAACTAAATTGAAATGAAACTAACCGGGTTTCGATAGTATAGGGGAGAACTGCCAGAGTCTGAAAGGACTATGTTGGGCCAGTTCCACCATACTTGTCCGTGTTCCATCAGCAGTTCTGAGGCATCACATCCCCCCGCGATCATGACTTTATGCCCACCTTCTTCCATAAACTTCAAGGTTTTGACATAATCACTATCATCCGCGATAAGGAGGATATTTCCGTTTGGATTTTCACGCGACCAGGAATGCATGCTGTTAATAAGCATAACATCAGACCCATTTCTTTTTACACCTAAAAAAGCATGATAGTCAGTCAGTCGGTCAGTAAGGAGAAATAAAATGGCAAATCGTATAATCACAACATTAATCATGTCATTCTATCTGAAACTTGTCTCATCTCTTCCATGTATCCTCATCAATTTCACTTTCTTGTATACTATAATAGTACAAATTATCATCAATCAAAAACTAGCTCATTACAAAGTACTAGTATGATAGGATATATAAAACAAGGAGTGATTATGGATTATTATTAGGGACTGTTAGTTTTAGAATAAATTATAGTGACGTAAATTTAGGAGGTTAGTTTAATTCTGCTTTTTCTTTTAGTAACAAGTTATTTAGGAATTATAGTATAACTATCATTGCTATTGGGCCCGTTTGGATTCAGCTTATTTTGAGTTTATGCAAAACAGCTTATGCAAATAAATAAGTTTTTATTTATTATTCATAAGCTTGTTAAGTTAGTGAGAACTTGTGAACTAATATAAAAGTTTATTTATTTGCATAAGTTATTTTTCATAAGCTGAAAATAAGCTACGGAGTGTGATCTCTACTCGTAAGTCTCAAACAACTAAATGAAACTGATAAGTATCAAAGAAAACATTCAAGTGAAATTATACATAAACCATACAAAATGAAGAGTTAAACAATACTAACCTCCGCCGGAAGGAGCATCAACCAAGTCAATACGTGCAGCTTTGAATTGGCGTCGAACATCAGCGCTTATCTTATTAACGTTTCCAAATGCTCTCACAGTGATTCCGCCTTCTACTCGTATACCGCCTAGTCGAAGAGAAGCACTGATTCTTTGTTTAATCAATTCATAACCTCTTAGTTGTGTAGGAATGGAACAGTTCTCGAGATCCATGAATATCGCAGTAGACCCCATTTGATGATTATGATTGTTCTGCCCAAAAAGTTGGGTTCCCTAGATTTTGGTGATGATTAAATTTAAATCCATAAATGGAAGAGGTGGCCCACATGCTCTTTTTACAAAATTATTATTACGTACGGTGCCTTGCCATATTGTGCATGCTGTTCTGTATTGAAATTGCCGGTTGATTTCTACTGAAATCTGATGCTGGAGTTTTCTTATCAGAATCTTTATAACTTGATTATTTGAGTATCAGTTTTCTATTATGTACGAATTTGCACATGGTAAGTTTAAAATTGTATAAACTACTAATGGTCTCGTGAGAGCCTCAAACCACAAACACTTCATTTTTTTTCTTTACATTTAAGTGAATTTTTAGAGCACCCACATCCATACCACCTACATGGGTAGTATAAAAATGCGAAAAATTGTATAATAATATTCGTCCACTTGGATCTTATGGTAACTCCCAATTTATTTCATTGCAAGTAAAAAAACGCAAAATAACAATGTGGTTTGTTTAAAAGATGCATTACATGTTCTTTGACGCCATATGAGTGTATAAAGCCTTTATCAATTGGGTTATGGTGATTTGAAACACAAATTTCAGAGATGGATTGAAACTTTTGATGGAAGAGGAATATTCAGTTCATTGAAACATTTGAAACTATATTCAATGTAATTATTTCGTTTAGTAATATAAGTTCGTAATGCTTTTTATATCTTGATATCACATATGAATTTATTTTTAATTATCAATTGTCTACTAGTCCTGGCTATTGGTTTAGTTCTAGTATTTTGTTCAACCTATCATATCACTTTAGAGATATTAGATTCTTAAGTTGTGATTAAAAAATTAACGTTCGATAAAACCTTCAAAGATTACAGACTCACCCAAGATATTAAGGTGTTGTAATCTGGGAAGAGGGTTCTGACTTCTGAGTCAATAGATTGATCATACTTATTTTGTTAATTTATCGTGAAATTAGGAGAGTAACTGTAGAGAATAAGTGTGATTTACATAACAACGAAAAATAGAAGATTCGACAGACATGATCATCTTTCTTTTAGATATCTCTCCAAAGTTATTTACATTTTTACAAACCTGTTTATGATTGTTAAACCAAATTTTGTGCCTAGTGCTCCCCCATCTGTTAAATCTTTATTATAATTAAATTGTTGTGTTGAGATTGAAACAGTATATAGAGACAAATTTATTTTATTACTTTTATGAGTTGTTAGTACACTTGTTAAAAGTCTATCAAGCATACATACGATGGACATGGTGGTGGTGGTGAATGAGGTTATTGATCACGCTAAGAAAGCCAAAAACGACTATCTTATTTTTAAGGTGGACCGCAAGAAAGCCTATGATTCTGTTCGTTCAAGTTTTCAAGACTATATATGATTATGATGATGTTGGGGTTTGTGCCAACTGACAGTCATAGATAGGGATCTCAATGGGTATCCATAGATACATATAGTATGATACTCATCCCCGCCCCGTTGGATAAATATGATACAAGTGCCCGCCCTGTACCCGCGTGTGTACCCACTATATGAGTAACCTGTGGGTATTGAGATCCAGGTGCCCTCCATGTATCCACTATATAATTTTATTACAAAACTAACATTTTGACCATGTCCATATTAGAAGTCAATCTAAAACACTACATTGATTTAAACATAGAATTTTCTAAATTAAACACTCCCTCCCTTGTATATTTTCAGGGTCCATTTGATAACCATGGTAGTATAGAGACATGATATGATAAGGAGTTGAATAAGAATATGAAGCACAAAAATATGGAACAAAAACATAAACATTAGGGATTTGAAGCACATTGATTGGGAAGAAAGGCAACAAAATGCTTCTTTGTCATTCCTAATTCTAACAATAAACAACACATGACCAATTGATAGTTCGCAAAATCAAAAGGAGGGGTGTTATCATAAGGTAAGGATGTGGCGATTAATTTGGAAGGGAGGCCAGACAAGAGTGGAGTGGAGTCAAGAGAGGAATGAGCCATTACAAATATGACCAGTGGAGTCAAGAGAGTTAGGAGCTATGAAGAGAGAAGAGTCGTTTGAGGAATGAAAAATTCACATCTGATATACTTATGCTATTTTGCATGTTTTGGTCGACAAATCAAATTAAATCGAGTGTCTTCGAAATGCAAACAATCAACTCAAAGTTTGCAAATCCTTTCTATATATTTTTATAGATGTCTCTGCAAACAATCAACTCAAAGTTTGATTTCTTGATCGAGATGTCTGTTGTTTTGCTTTTTGAGTTTTTTGCGCTTTAAAAATTCATAATTAGTTCGTCCTTTGTCGAAAAATTATAACTTTATGAAGAGAGTCATATTTTAATGTCATTAACATTAACAAAAAATACGAGCAAAAATAAGAAAAATCTCAAATTACAATACTAGCATCTGTCTTTTTTATACGATGTCTTTTTCAGACTTTGCGTATATTCCAAAGTCAATTTTGAACAATTAACTCAATAAGTTTTAATCGTCAACTTCAACTACAACTGTATTTATCATCTGCATCTTCAAGAATCGTTATTTGTGATTCCTATCTATCCATCACGTCTGAGACCTTCAACAAAGGAGTCTTGCTATTTGATGGAAGTCGAACTCTACCTATTTCAAAGTCATCATTCGATTCTTCTTTGGATTTCCCCCATAAAACAGCATAAAATCCTATTGATATTATTACTGCTCCAACTACACTGCAAACATTTGAAAAATGAATTGCATATGTTAAAAGTGCACATAATAAAATACACTAAATGAGACAAATATTTGTGTTGTTTCATTGCCTTCAATTTTCTAGAATAATTAAAATTTAAGAAAAAAGTAAGGGAATGAAACTCGTACGTTCCAAAATGCAGTGCATCACCAAGAAATATAGCACTAAAAGATGCAGCAATAGCTATTGACAAAGGCTTAAAGAGTGATATATACACAGGGCCTTTAATATGGAGTCCCCAAGTGTGAACCAAACAACTTAGTCCTGTAGAAAAGAATCCCTGCATGAAAATGAAAATTTTGAGTTAGAAATTATTGCTTGTTATTTGGTCCAAAAATTATAGATATTGAACACTTTGGTGTATGTAAAATTTAAATAAAATAAAATGGTTTTAGAAATTGAAAATGTCATTAAAATAAAATATTTCACAAATTATAAATAATTTTTTTAATTCATAAATTAAATTCAAAAAAATATCTACAAATTGAGATAATTCATTTCTTTACCGAGCATATGATGGAGATCATTGTTATATCAGGATTTATCTTCCAAGCACTCAAGTTTGGTTCTAGTAGTAAGCATATTGGTATAGACACTAGTACTCCACATAGGTTGTATAAAAACACCACAATAATCTCTGCTGGATATTGTTTTATAACAGTAGTCTATTTGCAAGGAACAAAATTTTATGTTAGTGATTTACATGAAAAATCGGAAATTCATAATGTTCCTCAAATCATTGTTTAGAGCTTTTTAGTGAATTTAATATACCTGAATAATGTACCATATTGGAACAATAAGATACTCAATAACAAGTAGAGATCCACCAAGAATCCAATTTGATTCTGTTGTTGAGGTGATTGGAGAATGAATAATAGGTGGTGGTTGTGTTGATGGTGAGGGTATGATTATTGGACCCATATAAAGAACA
>Ga0315915_1002689_pt1 | contig 22496 bp, 17 predicted proteins | sample MpolbnodulesMG_FD_207738 | JGI IMG/M metagenome (GOLD analysis project Ga0315915, IMG submission 207738) | Medicago polymorpha root nodule microbial communities from Los Angeles, California, United States - branched nodules | ecosystem: Host-associated > Plants > Roots > Nodule | place: USA... | reverse complement strand
GCTTGTTACCAAAACAAAAGATTGAAAATGCTTTTCACTTTTAGATTTATGCCCGCTAAAATTGATCCATTGTATCAGCCACTCATCATCCATTCTCCAACAACAACAAAACAGAGAAATTTATATCAACGCTCTTTGTTATGATTGAGATTAATTGTGAAGGCAGAAAGGACAAAATAATAGAATTAGAGGCAAGTCCCTCAAAATAGAATTAGTGGCAATTGATCCCCTTTAGTGCAAGTAAGGAGAAAAATAAATTAGCAACTTGGTTCAATAATACTTATTTTTCGATGCTATGATATTTTCCAGCAACAAACGATATTGTTTTCATCGATAGAAATTAGCAACGATGTCTCTACATCTTTTTTTAACTTTTAACAGTTGCTAACATTGTTAAATTGTAAAAGGAGGTATCTATTTATTTTAAGAAAACTTAAGGGAGGTTGGTATCTATTATAAAACTTGAGGGGGTCTTTGTATTGTTTGAAAAGACCTTAGGGGAGGTTATTGTAATTTTCCCTTTAATTTTATATGATACATTAGGAACCCTACACTTGAGGGAAAAATAATTCTTATAAGAATTCTACTTCAAAGTCACAAACACTGCTCTTAAGGAAGACTCATGTGATGTAACAAGCCTTCTTTTGTTTGTACTGTCTAGCATAAACAATGTATACCAATATATTAACAAAACTAAGTCCAGCTAGAAGCCAAAAAAAGTAATCAAGATGACCCTCATTTAAATTATCTCTTATCCATCCAGAATTTCCATCTTCTGTCGTAATGTAATCGACAATAGTGACAACCAAAGAGCTTAAATAATTCCCCAAAGAATTTGTTAAAAGTGCCAATGCACTGCAGAAACTGCGCATGCCATCCGGCGCTTGCTCATAGAAAAACTCATGCTGTCCAACAAAAGTGAATACCTCAGCAGCACCAAGCAAGAAATATTGCGGTATCTGCCACAATATACTAAATGGTACGGGGACATTTTCGTCGACCAAACCAAATTCTTTCGCCATTTGCAACCTCTTGGTTTCTACTAATGCAGCAGCTGACATGCAAATAATGGAGAGAAAAAGGCCGATTCCCATCCTTTGCAATTCTGAAAAGCCTCTTACCTTGTTGGTGAATTTCCTTGCAATTGGAACCATCATGTTATCATAAATTGGAACCCAAATAATGACAGCTAAGATGTTAAATGTTGAAAGAGAGGCTGCAGGAATTTTCAAAGAAGCAATAATCGTGTCCATCATTTTTCCTTGTTCAACAAATAGTGACGATGTTTGTGCATAAACGGCGCAGAAGATTATTCCTGATGCCCAGATTGGAAAAATGCGGATCAAAATCTTAAACTCTTCAACTTGTGTAACTGTACAAAGCCTCCATGGACTAGTCGCTTCGGCACTCTCTTTTTCTGCATCTGATATCACCGCTGCTTTATCAAGGAACCTGCACAAAGTAGAGTAATATGTCATTTTGATCCCTAAATGTGTGAGGCGGCGCCACTATAGCCCCTGAGTGCATCGAAATTACAAAAACATTCCCGAGTGTGTATGCTGTTAGTAATTTCATGGATCAAACTGACTAGTGAAAGACACATCCAAAGACCAACCTGACCAACGAAAGAAACAGATATACCAGGACCAAACTGACCAACAAAATACACGTTCAGATACTATAGGGATAGCGACTTACATATTCAACGACAAAAATGGTTATTTCCTCCAAATATTTTGGGATACACTATAAGTATTAAGCAAACAAAATTATCTCTGCTTTGAGCAGAAGAACACAAGGAAAGACATTATAATTGGATATGAAAAGATGATTGAAGCTATGAGATTACCTCAAATCATCACTGTGTTCTAGTCTAGAACATCCTTCAATGGAGGAATTCGTCATTGCGTTTTCAAAGAGGAGACAACTGTCTTTGGGAACCTCCAATTTCCATTTGAATAAAGCAGCAGAAATCACCTGGAAAATTCTTGTAAGAGGACTTCCACCTGGCCTTTGAACTCTATAGATTGGTGTGCCTAGAAAGAAAATTATGATTGCAATACCAATAAACAATGCACAAATTCCATATCCAATGCCCCACCCTACGTTTTCTTCAGTCCATACCAATATTGTGACTGATAAAAGTGCACCAATGTTACTAGTGAAATAATTCCAATTAAAAAATGATCCTTTACTTGCTCTTTCCTTATGATCTGTATCATCAAACTGATCTGCCCCAAAGGGCCAAATACATGGCTTTATTCCACCAGTCCCTACCGCAATTAAAAGTAGTCCAAGAAAGAACACAGCTCTTTGAGCTAAAGTTGCTGATGGACAGACAGAACTCACACATTCCATTGGCTTCAATGCAGCAATGGTTGCTGAAAGAATCAATATGCAGATTCCCTGTAAAAATTAAAAGTACTATTATGGATACTATCAGATTCATGATGAAAAACTCATGAATCATAATTTTAAATTTTACAATGAGATAGATTCCGTAAAACACTGCAATTGTCCAGTATCTTCCCAAGTAAGTATCAGCAAAGAAGGATCCAATGAGAGGTGTAAGATAGCAAGTTCCTTGAAAAGTGGTGACATTTTTTACGGCAGAAACAGTTTCTTCATGTAGTTTCGTGGTGAGATAAGTGACAAGATTTGTAGCAATCCCATAGTACGCCAAACGTTCACAAAAGAAAGTACCTGTATTATAATAGATATGTGACGCGTCAAACACAAGAAAAATATTATTTGTTAGAACAAAAAACAGATGATGGAACATATAATCACCTAGAATAAAGGGGCATGATTTCCATGTCCCAGTTTCCCTTTTGACAGAAAGCTCTCCCTTTATGTTCACCGACCCATCTCCTATGTGAACACTGTCTTCAGACTGCAAAAATTAAAAATAAATAACAGCATAAATGATAATACTACAAATTAGCTTCTACCTATGTGAAGACTATAACAAGTTGCATGCCATTATGATGTAGAGATGATAGGCTAAGTAGGAACCAGTAAAAGACCATCTTCCAGAAGTAATCTGGTAGGTTGCTCTAAATGTTCCATTGTTAGTCTCTACTGTCTCAAATTGATGGGGCCAATTTTGATGTCTCTTGAGAGCCACTCATCTGCATTCTATTTTTATAATCATAATGCCTACAAAGAATGGTAGGTAAAAAGTTAACACCCACCATTCTGAAATACTCCTTTTGTGAGTTTGAAAAGGAGTTGAGAGTGCTTTTTCACTTCACGTTTTATGGCCTATAATTAGAAGAATCAATAAAATATGAACTTGTCAATTGCCACAATATAGAAAAACCTGATAAAAACTGTAGTGAGGATACCAAAGCATAGAAGAGAATATTGCTTATAAGGCCTTAATGAACGACCAAGTGCAATAGTTGCTAACACTCCACAATAAACGTGGCTGTAGCAATCAAGCATATCATGTGGTAAAAGCATGACAGTTGAAACCAAAAACTGGGGGAAACACATGTTACAAAAAAATAACTTTTCATCATTAGACAACGAGTCATACACTCTGTTGCACCGACACTTTTGATTGAAGGTGTGTCTGGTGTCCGACACGTGTCCTATCTAACACCAACACGACACTGACACTTGTGATTACATTGAATTATGTCATTTTTTCAAAAATTAATCGATGTCAACGTGTTAGTGTCATGGCAGGTGTCCTTGTTTGTGTTTGTGCGTCATAGACTCGTAAACAACTAGCTATATTGTAAAAATTGGAATCAATAATACAAATATTTATTTATTATTACATTAATCATAATAATTGTATGATACTATAAAATGCATATAAACTTTACGATTTGATTTGTGTATGCTTTTTATTTCGTATTTTATTTCCTTGTAATTACTTATAGAGGACATATTCACTCAAGTCTACATAATTGTATTTGTTTCAATCTTTAGAATTTGAAATGACAGGATTTCCAAAAGAAAAATCTTTCCGAGTTGTGATTACCCCCTAGCAGCATGTACTTTTTTTTTTGGATAAGCAAATATATTAGCCTATTGGGGTACTCTTATCCAAAAACATCAATATGTAATTCAAGAATTAAAATAAGATGACGTGCATAAAACACGATATGATCACCACTTATAGAAAGAGATAACTGAATCTTTAACTCTTGCTTTGAACCACAACTAACTTCTGAAATTGATCATTTTTACCACTTCAACTGAATTCAGTTGTAACTTGTAAGGAATGGAAACAAATCCGATTTCTATGCATTCATATGGACCATATAACGCAGTCCATTTGAATGCAGACCCACATGATTTTACAGAATTCCTGATATATACATATATTTCTACAAATCCTAATTAGACCAGAAATGAGTTCTGCCATTAGGTGGCGTAATCATGTTTACACCCACAAATGCAAATGCAACGACACTATACAAGTAAAACGTAAATGATCTGTGGATTCAGCACCGCTCTTACAAAACACGCATGAGTTGATCATTTTGAGCAAAGACTTCTCTTCTCAATGATTACTTTACAACCAAAAGCATTGAGTTTTTTAGTGCTAAACTTAACTGTAAGTTGTTGAATAACTTCCCGTTTTCCTGATCATCGTTCCTTTGAATGAGCTTATAAGCTGATTTATTCGAACTAATCTGCCTTTCAATGCCAGTGGTTCAGCTGAAATTCTATTGTAGTTATGTAGAACATAGTAACTCGGAAAGTTCCATTCCAAAACTCGGTCTGTCCAAAAACTTATACTATCCACCTTCCCAAATTCCATTTCTAATTAGCATATGTATTTAAATACAGAGCAATATCCACAATGAAAGAAGGAAATATGAGAACATGTTTCCATTCCTAAGAGCAATAAATGCTTCAAAAATCTTAAGAAACCTTATTCTGCTTGTACATTTTGGCAGCAATTATGAACACCAACATATTTAATAAGCTTAGTCCAGATATAATCAGAAAAAAGTAATCAAGATGTCCACTGTTCAAGTTATCAGGAATCCATCCAGGCCTTCCTCCTTGTGTTGTGAAGTAAGTTACTATAGTAAGAATGAAAGAGCTCAAGTAATTCCCCAATGAAAAACTAAGGAGCGGCAGTGCACCACATAAAGTTCGCATAGCATCTGGTGATTCTTCATAGAAGAACTCAAGCTGCCCTATGAATGCGAATACCTCTGACGCGCCTAATAAGAAATATTGAGGTAGTTGCCATAACACACTAAGGGGTACAGCGACAAGTTTATCAACAAGGCCAAGCTCTCTTGCAAGCTGCAGACGCTTAATCTCCACAGCAGCAGCTGCTAACATGCAAAGCCCAGAAATAAAATGGCCAATTCCTATTCTTTGAAACACAGAAATGCCCCTTTTCTTGCCTGTAATTTTTTTTGCAATAGGAACAAGTATCCGGTCGTAGACGGGGACCCACAAAATAACACTTGCCACATCAAAGGTTGAGAGGGAAGCTGGGGATAATTTGAAGGAACTGATGTTCGTGTCCATCATAGTTCCTTGCTCCACAAACAATGTTGACATCTGGGCGTAGACAGCAGATAAAATGATGCCAGTAGCCCAAATTGGAAACATGCGAATCAAGATTTTCAATTCCTCCACCTGTGTCACGGTGCAAAGCCTCCATGGATTAGAATAGTCACCACTTCTGTTGTCTGAATCAGACACTACAGCTGCTCTATCAAAATACCTTTATTTAAAAACACCAAGAAAAAGCAAAAAAAATAAATATATGGAGTTTTAGAAGGTTGTGAAGAGGAAGCCTTGTAGAAATTGAAATACTTTCAAGCTGTAGAAGATACTTCAGTCATTATCAACAATAGACTTAAGTAGGAAGCAAAGTTTTAAAAAAAAATGACCAAACTTCACACAATTTCTCAGTGCAATAAAGATGATCCACTAGAGAAAAAATTATGTTTTACTCAAACACGTGCCTAATCATGACGTATAAGAAAAGTGATACAATATGTGATACGCTTACGCAACTATTGATCAGTCACTAGCATAAATTATATGTTTCCCTCTGCATCAAATGCTTATGAGTAAACTTACAGACAAAGTAAAGTGAAAAAAATACAGGTATCTCTATGCATGTAGATCACAAAATCAATATAATTCATACACGAGTTAGGTTCAGTTATCATGAAAAGGAGGAAATTGGCTACTTCCCTACAATCCATTGTGTGTTTCAATCACCACACACACACATATATTATTTCGATAATATCAGTTAACCTATCCTTTCAACCCTATTTTGGTGTGCCGAACAAGGCCTATGACTAGAAGTCTGGCTAATCTGTGGCTGCCAAATTAAGCATAAACAGCTCCTATATTATTGGAGCAAGGTTCATATCTCACATATTCTCACAAACAACCAATTCCGCATTTCGAATCAGACAAATTGCACATCAACAAGAATGTTACACAGAAATCCAACATATACAAGATACTCCTTTGCTTATATTGGAAAAATGAATAAAGCAAATAACACTAGGGCAGAAAAGAAAACTCAATGCAAAAAATTACCTGAGATCATCACGGTGCATCAATTTGCGACTTCTCTCAAATTCAGATTTATTGTCAGGCATCTCATACAGGAGACTACTATCCTCAGGCACAACCAGATTCTGCTTCCGGACAGATGCTAACACAACCTGGCACATTCTTGTAATAGGGCTACCCATTGGTTTTTGAAACCTATAGAGAGAGGTGCCTAAAAAGAAACTTCCAACCGATAACCCCATAAATAAAGTAGGAATGCCAAATCCAAGACCCCATCCTGCATTATCTTGAACCCACACAACAAAGGTGCATGAAGCAATGATACCTAGGTTGATAGAAAAGTAATACCAGTTGAAAAAGGAAGCCTTCTTAGCCCTTTCTTTGGAATCAGTATCATCAAACTGATCTGCCCCAAAAGGTGGAACACATGCTTTTACACCGCCAGTTCCTAGTGCAATTACATAGAGACCAAAGTAGAACACATAATATTGCATAGGACTAGCCGGAGGACATATCGAACTCAAACACTCAGTTGGCTTCAACAATGGAACAGATGCAGAAAGAGTCAAGATACAGAGCCCCTGCAAGAAACAACCATATCAGTATCACATATTAAAACGTGTAAAGACAACTATTGACTAGGAGAAGAAATGCAGCTTAAGTGTATTACAACAAAATAAATCATAGAGAAAATGGCAATTGTCCAGTATCGTCCCCAGTAACCATCTGCCAGAACGGCTCCAATGAGAGGTGTAAGATAACAAGTTCCTTGCCAGATGCTGACATTTCTTGCAGCAGAGGCGTTTCCTTCATGTAGTTTGGTGGTAAGATAGGTAACAAGGTTTGTTGCAATGCCAAAGAAAGCCAAACGTTCACAACATTCATTGCCTGTCATTTACATACATAAATGTAATAAAAACAAAAATGAATCACCTAAAACATAAGGGCAATGTAAAAAAATGATACCTAGAATAAATAGACATGCTCTCCAATTGCCAGTATTGTGCTTAATAGCAGGCCTCTGTCTATAATCAACTGAACCATCTCCTGTGTATTGTTTGCTACTTTCATCCTAGAGAATTAAAATAAATAACATCTCACAAAGTAAAATACCTAAATAACAAAATACTTTAGAGTGTAAAGTGAATAATATCAACAGTTAAAGATAAACATTGTAGGGACATCAACAAATCATGAGTTTGTTACAATAAAAATCTTTTTTCTCAATTTACAATTTAGAGGAGTCAAATCCAAATAGCTATGAGTGGTGCCGCTAGCAGGACTCACTCCAATACATGTGGGTCCCACCCATCCGTTTGAAAATTAGTCCACCATTTTCGAACTGGGTCTGTTGGACCTAGTTCCAATTAACAGCTTCAAAATACATAAAGTGTTGGACCAAGTTCATACGAGACTATTATAAGAACGTACTCCCATAAAACAAAACACCGTACGTATATGGAAATTCCCATGCTATTAACAGATTAATGTTTCGTAACTATAAAATAAAAAGTATTTAAAATTAAAATTTAATAAAAAGAATCTTAACTGTCCGTGAATGATACCTCAGAATTAGTATTATTAAGGTAAGAAAAAAAGAAGAAAGAGAAGAGAACCTGAAGAAGAAGGGGTTGTTCCAGTTCAAGAAAGTCGTCGTTGTCAACAGAAGCCATTATGAGCAAGAAGAGTAAGAAGTTAGAAGTATGGAATGGACAAACTGCTACTGTAGTGTCCTTTTTAACTTTTCAAACACCATTTCTTTTTCTTCACGTAATTTCAACCTTTTTATGGTTAGAGATTTATTTATTTCAATTGAGGTTAACACATTAAATTCATATTTTGGAAAGATAATTTACTAATTAATTTTAAAAGTTGCTCTTTGTATTATAAAGTAATAATTACATTGTTATGTATATAAATTCGATTCAAATTAGTCAGTGATTAATTTCTTTACTGTGAATGTGACAGATAGAATTTTTTACACATGTTTTCAATCAAATTATTTTTATTTGTCTAGTAAGACATTAAAGCGCACGGCCACAAAAAACAATCCCTTTAGCCATCTCTAAAAAATCATTTTTGATTTAAATAATTATTTTAATAATCAATTTTTTATTTTAACCCCTATTTAAGAGAGCAATTTTTTTGTTCATAGGTCCTAACTCAATGAGTAAGAATACCGAAATTTCTTGGTCAGACGTTGCGAACGAGGTTCGAACCCCGTCCCCTCCACTTATGTGTGTGAGTTTCAGTGGCTATTTGTTAATATACTAAACAATTACGGTTTTTCCTTTTTTTTGGTAACCTAGTGGCTAGACTTAGGGATGGCAATTGGACCCATACCGTATGGACACCCACAAAAAATACCCATTATGGGTAAGGTAAAACACCGCTTTCATGAGTCCGAGCTTGGGTATGGGTAATTACCCGCAAATTTGAATGGGTATGGGCACAGGTATGGGCACTGTGCTACCCAGCCCCACAACCCGCATATATGTATTTATATAATTTGATAAATAATTTATTTATTTTTTGTGTACAATTTATTTATTTATTTATTTAACTATTTAAGCCTAACACAGCTTAATACAACTTAATAAAAACTTTAGTAACAATTTATTTCGACTTTAACATGTAAATGCAACTTTTTAACGTATAGTTGATGTAAAGTATGTATTTGTTCTTTCTTTCTAGGGATGTTTTAGATGTTTGTTTATTTGGCTAAATACTAGGATCCATACTATTTTATGAGTTGATTTGAATTTTTTTGGATCATAGTTGTATTTCAATTATGGTGTTTTTTATTGTCTTTTTATGGTTAAAGTGCGGGTAATGGGTGCGGGTATGGGCACTTAAGTGCCCATATGGTATGGGGAAGGGCACTAAAGTTGTTGCCCACGAGGGTACGAGCTCGGGTACGGGCATTTTTTACAAACGCGGGTAAGGGGATGGGTACTATAGTACCTTGCCCATTGGGTACCCATTGTCATCCCTACTCGCACACTATAAGTGTGGAGAACCGAAGAACCCGTGATATTATAAGTGTGGAGAACCAGAGAATTTGTGGTATGAAACTCAACCCTTACATATCAATGTTTATGAAGCTATCAACCGAGTTCCACTTACAAGACAAAAATGTGGTTTTAGTCCTCACAAATGTAGCACATTTTCTTTTCGATCCTTGCTATTTTGTTTTAGTCCTTGTAAAATTCCTATTGAAATTGAGGTATAACATTCATTTTAATCCTTATTTTGAAAGACAGATGCAATATTCTGTGTATTCCATGACCAATTGTAATATGACTAAATTTTGCAAGGATTTGAACAAAACAAATACCCTCAAAAACAAAAATGGTTTATCTGTACGGACTAAAAACACAGAAAAATTAAGGGACTAAATAGGTAATTTAGCCATTAAAATAAAATGACATACATAAACCAATATATGATCACCACTCATAGAAAGGGATAATTATTCTAAAAAAAAAAACTCGTAGAAAGGGATAACTGAATGTCCAACTCTCGCTTTGCGCCACAACCAACTTCTACTGAACTTCAATGTATTCATTCATATGGACCATATAATGCAGTCTATACGAATGCAGAGCCCCGTGACTTTCCAGAATTCCTGGTATACATTTCTTTCTACCGATCCTAAAGTAAACCCAGCAACGAGTTCTACCATTAGGTGGCGTAACCGTGTTTACACCCAACTACAAATAACATGTTTTCCAGGTGTAATTACATGTTACAAGTAAAAAGGTAAATTATATGTGGATACACTGCTCTTGCAAAATACACAAGAGTTGAACATTTTGAGCAAAGACTTCTCAATGATTACTTTCCAACCAAAAGCATTGGGCTTTTGAGAAGCTAAATGAACCATAAGTTGTTGAATTCATGTCTGCTTGATCATCATGCCATTGAATGATCTTATAAGCAGATTTTAGACGAAAGAAAATGTCTTTCAATGCCAGCAGTTCAGCTTTCACAGCTGAGAGTACGAAGTATATTATTGCTCACTAAGAACTTCTCCATTAAAACAATTATCTAATAACATGGCAAGTTTTATTAAAAAAAAAAACATACCATCCACATTTTCGTCCACTTTTCCAAACCCGTAATATCCAAAATGAAAGAAGGAAATATCATAAAACGCTTCCAGTCCTAAGAGCAACAAAAAATTTGAAAAATCTTAAGAAGCCTTCTTTGGTTTGTATATTTTGGCTGCAACTATGAACACTAACATATTCAATAAGCTAAGTCCAGATAAAAGCAGAAAATAATAATCAAGATGTCCCTTGTTCAAGTTATCTGGAATCCATCCAAGCCTTCCTCCTTGTGTTGTGAAGTAAGTTACTATAGTGAGAATGAAAGAGCTCAAGTAATTCCCCAATGAAAAATTAAGGAGCGGCAGTGCACCACATAAAGTTCGCATAGCATCTGGTGATTCTTCGTAGAAGAACTCAAGCTGCCCAACAAATGCGAATATTTCTGCTGCTCCTAATATTAAATACTGAGGGATTTGCCATAACACACTAAGGGGTACAGCGACGGGTTTATCAACAAGGTCAAGCTCTCTTGCAAGCTGCAGACGCTTAATCTCCAAAACAGCAGCTGCTAACATGCAAAGCCCAGAAATAAAAAGGCCAATTCCTATTCTTTGAAACACAGAAATGCCCCTTTTCTTGCCTGTAACTTTCTTTGCAATAGGAACAAGTATCCTGTCGTAGACGGGGACCCACAAAACAACACTTGCCACCTCAAAGGTTGAGAGGGAGGCTGGGGATAATTTGAAGGAACCAATAGTTGTATTCATCATAGTTCCTTGCTCCACAAACAATGTTGACATCTGGGCGTAGACAGAAGAAAAAAAGATGCCAGCAGCCCAAATGGGAAACATGCGAATCAAGATTTTCAATTCCTCCACCTGTGTCACGGTGCAAAGCCTCCATGGATTAGAATAGTCACCGCTTCTTTTCTCCGAATCAGATACTACAGCTGCTCTATCAAAAAACCTTTATTTCCAAACACCAAAAAAAAAACAAAAAAGGAGGTTTAGAAGGTCGTTAATAGGAAGCCCTGTTGTAGTTAAAAGTGTTCTTAAGCTAGGGAGGATACTTAAGTCATTATCAACAATACATTATTAGTAGGAAGATTTTTTTTATAAAAAATGTCAACACTTCAAATTTTAGCATACAATTTCTCAGTGGAATACCGACAGTCTACTAGAAAAATTTTGACATGCAATCTACCCTACAAAACTGTCAAAGATGACAATATTCATTCAGTGGAGGAGAGGAGAAACAAGAAACAAAAAATCTGATTTTAGTATACTGGAAGGATCAATCTTGACATAAATCTCAAAAAAATTTCAACCCTTGGAAAAAATTGATTGAATAAAACTAGTTCATGGACAGATTATATGCAGTAAACAAGATAATAAATATTGTACAATCATTTCAAACAGTCCAGATTAGGAGTCAATTATATGAAAAATTGAGTCATTAAAGGAAAAAGTTATTTTACTCAAACTTTTCTCTTTATCATGACTTCTAAAAATATGTGATACAATACATGATACACAACTGGCGACCAGTCATCGGAATTAAAATACATACTTCCTTCCTCATCAAATGATTATAAGTAATAAGTAATGTAAACTTACCGACAAAGTGAAAAGCACAGAAGTCTCTGTATCCATGTAGATCTCAAAATTAATATACATCATACATAAATTAGGGTTCAATTATATCATGAAAAGGAGGCAACTGGCAAGTGCCTCGCAATCCGTTGTGTTCCAAACACACATTAATACATTTGTATATATTATTTGACTACCTTGAACCTATTTTTTAGCCCTATTTTGATGTTCCGAACAGGTCCTAAAACTAGAAGTCTGACTAATCTGTAGCTGCCAAATTAGACCCAAACATAAACAACTCCCATAACATTTTGCAGGGTTCGTATCTCACATTTTCTCATAAACAAACAATTCCACATTTGATATCAGACAAATGACACATCAACAAGAATAGCAGATAGAAATCCAACATATACAAGATACTGCTTTGTCTATATTGAAACAATGGATAAATCCAATCACACTAAGGCAGAAACGAAAGCTCAAAGTAAAAACATTACCTGAGATCATCGTGATGCTTCAGTTTGCGACTTTTTTCAACTCCAGATTTCTTGTCAGGCGTCTCATACAGGAGACTACTATCCTCAGGCAGAACCAGATTCTGCTTCCGGGCAGATGCTAACACAACCTGGCACAATCTTGTAATAGGGCTACCCTTTGGTTTCTGAAACCTGTAGAGAGGGGTGCCTAAAATGAAACTTCCAAGGGATAATCCCATAAATAAAGCAGGAATTCCAAATCCAAGGGCCCATCCAGCATTATCTTGAATCCACACAATGAGGCTGCATGATGCAATGGCACCTAGGTAGATAGAAAAGTAATACCAATTGAAATAGGAAGCCTTCTTGGCACTTTCCTTGGAATCAGTATCATCAAACTGATCTGCCCCAAAAGATAGCACACACGCTTTTACACCTCCAGTCCCTAACGCAATTACGTAGAGACCCAAGTAGAACACAAAATATTGCATAGGAGCCGCCGGAGGACATAGTGAACCCAAACACTTAGCTGGCTTCAATGGTGGAACAGATACGGAAAGAGTCAAAATACTCATACCCTGCAAGAAACAGCCATATCAGTATCACATATTAATTAAAACGTGTAAAGACTATTATTCACTAAGAGAAGAAATGTATGTATCTTAAGTGCATTACAACAAAGTAAATCATGGAGAAAACAGCGATTGTCCAGTATCTTCCCAAGTAACCATCGGCCAGAATAGCTGCAATGAGAGGCGTAAGATAACAAGTTCCTTGCCAGATACTGACATTTCTCGCAGCAGACGCGTTATTTTCGTGTAGTTTGGTGGTAAGATAGGTAACAAGGTTTGTCGCAATACCAAAGAAAGCCAAACGTTCGCAACATTCATTGCCTGTAATTTACATACATAAACGCGATAGTATGACACTATGTTAAAAGAGTCCCAAATTGAATGAGAGATTGCCTGCAGACAGTCTTCACCTTAAAAGCCGATTTTGTGGGGCCCAACCACAGATTCTAAGATACGAACGAAAAGAATAATAAAAAAGATATATAAAGGCAGTTTAAAGAAAAAATGATACCTAGAATAAATGGACAAGCTCTCCATTTGCCAGTATTGGCCTTAAGAGCAGGCCTATCTTTATGGTCAACTGAACCATCTCCTGTGTATTGTTGTTCGTCCGTTTCATCCTTTGAAAATTTAAATAAATAAATAAATAATATGACAAAGCAAAATACGTGAAAAGGAGATGAAATTACAGGGCAAAAGCTCAAGGGAAAAGACAACTAAAAATAGCTGCAGAATCAGCCATCGAGGCGAAGACAAAAAAGGCATATGAATAAAATCATAGAACTTAGAATGAATAAAATGAATATAGATATATATGTTTTTATTTTTATTCTTAAAATTGAATTTATTTGTATTATAAAAGTGTTTGAGGGCCTCTGTGAACCGTGGAAAGATTCATTATTGGTAAAACTAATGGATAAAAGTATTGGTTATCATACCATGAAGGACCGTCTAACAAGAATTTGGAAGCTTTCTTCTGGATTTGACATAATGGCTATAAGCAATGACTACTATATGATCAAGTTTGATTTAGAAGAAGATCAAATGAAGGTTATTGAAGGTGGACCATGGATGATCTTTGATCATTATCTTACTGTGCACATCATGTGGATGTTATGGGTTGCAAGCAAGGAAACATTTCTTAATATTGACACGGCAACATCGACTATTGTTAGAAGTGGCACAATGGTTTCGACACGGTGGTTTCTGATTCTATCAACAATGGCATGGTGGATGCTGCCACTGTCAAGGTTTTAAAGCTGTTAGCAAACAATCAGGTATAACCTTCAAATCCCGTTAATTTCTCTGAACCGTTAGATGTTACTATGATGTCAAATGAGGAAAGAATCAATCAAAGTATGAAGGCTATCAATGAGGAGGATCTCTATGGAGATTGGCTTATGGTTACACGTAAAAAAGTCTGCGGATTCTAACGGAAAGAAACTTTCAGCGCAGCAGTTAAAGCAGTGAGATAAAAAAGGCAACTCTCACACTTACCAAGTCAACAATAGAGGTAAGTCCTTGGTTAACCCTGCTGTTAAAAATAAAAGGCCATTAAGTTACGAATTTACACCCAAACATATCCAGCAGCAGTTAACTGCAGCTGGCTTTGCTGCACTTAAGTGCAGCTCCAGTTGTGTTTTACGCGTTTCAGTCGAAAAATCAAAATAAATTGAGACTTAGTCGGAATGCTACGAAACTTTCTAGACACCTCTATAAATATACATATAGAGGATGTGCAAAGTTTCGTAGCATTCCAAATAAGTCTCGATTTATTTTAATTTTTCAATCAAACCATGCAAAATCGCAAAAAAAAATTCAAGTGCGAGTCTGAAAAAGTGTCCTAGAGGTTGAATTTTTTCGCGATTTTTTGCACTCATGTTTAGAACAAAAAAATAACATCAAAACATCAACCTAAAAAATTGAATTTTGAGCTGTTTTTTTGCAGACGCCTCTATAAAAATACATATAGAGGATCTGCAGAGTTTCGTAGTATTTCGACTAATCCTCAATTTATTTGAATTTTTTACTGAAACGCATGAAATTGCAATATTTTTCCAACTGCGCATCCGGAAAAGTTATATAGAAGTTGAATTTTTTCATTATTTTTTGCACACATGTTAAGGACATTAAAAAACAATTCCCGCAAAAAATTAGAATTTTTCGACAATGGATAGATTAAATATGAATGTTTAATGCGTCAATAACTCAAGAAACTCAAACATCTAAACATCGACTTAGAAATTGAATTTTGAAGTGGTTTTTTGCAGACAGCTCTATAAAAATACATAGAGGGTCTGTAAAGTTTCATATAATTCTGAATAAGTTTCGATTTATTTTGATTTTTTGACCGAAACGCGTAAAATCACAACTGGAGTAGTTAACTGCAACTGGAGCCAACGGTAGTTAACTGTTGTCGAATATGCCAGCGGTATAAATTCGTAACTTCCATGTGTTATTAGGAACTTTTTAATGTCAAAACAACAATTTTGAAGAAAATGGCATGGTTAACAATTTTATACGGCACCTAAGAAGCCCAAGGAAGCCACTTTAATCGAAGAATTCTGCTCTTTACCCAGCAAAAATCACTCGCGCCCAACGTCATTTCCAAATATACCCATGTGTGAGTTAAGTCATGCAATCATGCACCAAGAAATTTTCTATTTTATAAAGAATGGAACAAAATTGGTACATTTATTGATACATTTTATTTTTATAATTTTTTTTTATCACAAGGTTGGTCTCAATTTTTTATTCTATATAAAGAAAAAATGGAACAAAAATAATACATAAATAAAAAGAATAAAAATTGAACAAAAATAATCATAAAATAAATGAAAATATAAACAAAAATAATACATAAAACATCTCATTTTATTAATATCATTATACAATTACAATAATTGATACATTTTATTCGAATGTACTAAATCTACTTCTTTGGGGTAATAAGAGATCAACCTTGGGGTAAAAAGAGACCAACATTGGCGTAAAAAGAGACCAATCTTCATGGGGTAAAGAGACATCAACCCTAGGGGTAAGTCTAAATCTGATTCTTTTTATACCCCAAGAAGATTCTTTTTACCCACGGTAAAAAGTTTTTGAGCTAAAAAGAAGCAAATTTAGTTTTACCCCAATGGTTGACCTCTTTTTACCACAGGTCGATCGGCCTATTTTTACCACTCGATTGGCCTCTTTTTACACCAAAATAAAGACTAAAAAAAGAAGTAAAAGAAGGAGATTTATAGGAGGAGAGAGTGAGGAGGAGAGAATGTGAGATGGTGTGAGGAAATTGGGAAGTTTGGAGAGGTATTTATAGGTGGGAATGATAACATAGGTTATAACTACAATAAATGCAGTAAAAAAAACGTGTAAAACTTGTAAAAAAACGTGTAAAATTAAGGTTGAAAAGCTGACCACCGTCCAAAAAACGTGTGTTCTTGAGCTCAGACCACCGGCTAACCAGCGTGAGTTAACTCGCGCACCGACCAGTGGTGCATGGCTTAAGTCACGCTGTGCTATTAGGGGTGTGTGAGTTAAGTCACGTTGCGTGACTTAACTCACGCATGAGTATATTTGGAAGGGCGCAAATGATTTTTTGCTGGCTAAAGAGCAGAATTCTTAATTGAAAATTGTTCTCTTAAAACAATTTATAGTTCAGGTCCGTCGCATGTTCCCAAGGATAAAGACAAAATAACCCCTACCATATATATTGGAAATGGTATTAAATCAGTGTTAAATTTAAAACACTTTCTAACTCACAGTATGAGCTAATGTTGGATGCAGATGAAATTAACTCTACTCAGAAAGTGCATGAGGAAGAGGGGAAGGAGATGGTTCTAGTAACTCAAAATCATAATGATTTTATGGCGGCTTAAAGTTGGCATCTGTTTGGCTAACTTTATTTTTGGTTTTATGAATTGTTATAAAGATTTCTCTTTTCTCTCCTGGAATAATCGTGGTGCTTTAGGTAAAAAATCTAGACGTCATGTTTGTGAGATTATCAGAGGTTATCATCCCACTCTTTGTTTTATTTTTTAAACTCATGGTGCTTTTCAAAAAGTGGAAATTTTTTGGGATTCTTTAGGATATCATCCTTTATTTCTTCAAGAGGCGAGAGGTCATGCCGGGGGGATTTATATTTTATCTTGCACTAATGATTTTACCTTTACTCTTATCCATAATATGCATCAAGCTATCACCTTTTGCATCTCTATGGGAATGGCTACTGTATTGCTCGGCCATATATGCTTCTCCTACTTATACTATTAGGCTTAAACTATGGGAGCATCTGATGGATTTACGTAATTTAAATTTGGGTCCTTGGATCATGATTGGTGATTTTAACGAGGTTCGAAACTACAGAGAAGTCTCAGGTGGGGACTTTAACTTGTCTCGGACTAATCTTCTCTCTCAAATGATGGATGCTTGCGGGGTCATGGATTTAGACACTATTGGTTGCCTTTTTACTTGGAGGAGAAATTCTCAATATGGTGACCATATTAGTAAAAAACTTGATAGATGTCTAGCGGATGTGAATTGGAGGTTGGCTTTTCCTCATTTTCTAGCTGAGTTGTTACCTACTCATGACTCTGATCATAACCTTATTTTGATGAGTTGTATGAAGGCAGTGCGAGTAGGAGGTCTAAGATTTTTCACTTTCAAGCAACTTGGCTTCATCCAGACTATAAACCTTTAGTTCAATCTACTTAGAGTGACATTATTGGTAATGTGATCTCTAAGCTTCAAGCGGTTCAAAAGTCTTCAGAGAGATTTAATTCTGATATCTTTGATAACATTTTTAAAAATAAAAGACAATTGGAGGCTAGGATCAAAGGAGTGCATCAACAACTTGATTATTGTTAGTCTTCTGATCTTATCAATTTTGAAAGACATTTGCAAAATGAGTATAACAAGGTCTTGGCTCAAGAGGAGATGTTGTGTTATCAACAGTCGATAGAGATTGGATTAAATTTTGAAATAAGAATACAAAAAAAAAAAACCATGTCCAAATTGTCATTCGTCGAAGGAAAAATAAGATGGTTGACTTGAATATTGATGGTATTTGGTGCACCGATGAAGATTCTTTAAGAAGGGAAACTTTATCTTACTTTAGGAGCTTATTTCAAGAGGGAGGATCAACCAGTCCTGTAAGCCTCCACTTTTCTCACTTTCCTTATATTAGTATTGATCTTTATGACTCTCTCTGCCTGAACCCAAGTCTTGAAGAGGTCAAGTCTGCTCTTTTCTCGATGAATTCTTATAAGGCTCCTGGTTCGGATGGGTTCCAACCTATTTTCTTCAAAACTTTTTAGAATATTGTTTCCTCGGAAGTTCATAACTTGGTTTCCACTGCTTTTCAATCAAGTACCATCGATCCAAAATTGACTGAGACTCTTATTATTCCTATTCCTAAAATTGATGATCCTATGTCTTTGAAAGGTTTTAGGCCTGTTAGCCTTTGCAATGTTATGCTTAAAATTATTTCTAAGGTGCTGGTGGGGAGGATTAGACCTCATTTAAATAGTCTTACCAGCCCTTTTCAAAGTAGTTTTATTCCTAACCGAGGTACAACTGATAATGCTATTATCGCACAAGAAATAGTTCATAGCATGAATAAGAAGAAAGGGAAAAAATGTTATCTTTTGTTCAAAATTGATTTTGAAAAAGCTTATGATACGATAGAGTAGATTGGAATTTCCTTCGTATTACTTTACATGATTTTGGTTTCCCTGCTTCCATTATTACTCTTATTATAAACTGTATAACCTCTTCTACTTTATCTTTGAAGTGGAACAATGAAAAACTAGAGATTTATTCCTCAAAGAGCCTTAAGGCAAGGGGATCCTATGTCTCCTTATCTTTTTGTCCTTTGCATGGAAAAACTTTCCATGTTAATTCAGGAGTAGGTTCAATTTAATGAATGGCATCCGATCAAAATCTCCAATAATGGTCTAGCTATTTCACATTTATTTTTTTTCAGATGTTTGTCTTTTGTTTACTCAAGCTAAATCCTCTCAAGCTAGAATAGTGAAAGAGGTGTTAGATAGTTTTTGTCATGCTTATGGGTTAAAACTTAATATTCAAAAATCTAGATTCATGTCTTCTGCTAATATCTCTAGATGCAAAGTGAATAATTTTCTTCTATCGTTCATTTTACTCATCATACTTAATTAGGTAAGTACCTTGGTTTCCCTATGTTATCCGGTAGGATAAAAAATGTTGACTTTGCTTATATCATGGATCAAGTCAATAGCAGATTGGATGGTTGGAAGACAAAACTCCTTAGCCGAGTAGGGAGGGTGACATTGGCCCAATTTGTGGTTCTGCTCTTCCTACCTACTATATGCAGAATTAATGGATTCTTGAAGGGGTGTGTAACCAAATAGATACTTCTATCATGCAATTTATTTGGGGAAGGAAGCATAGTCATTGGGTGAATTGGAAGATGATTAGACAACCTAAGTCTGGAGGGGGTCTTGGAATTTGGACAACCCGTGCTTTAAATATATCTATTATGAGCAAAGATGTTTGGGAATTGCTCCATAATTCGGATAAGCTTTGGGTCAACCTTCTTTCTTCTAAATTTCTTCATGGTATCTCTATTTTAGAGGCGACAGATTATCAAGGTTCTTCTTGGAAGGCTATTACCAAGACAGTTAAAGTTTTGAAATCCAGTTTCAAGACTAGAATTGGAAGAGGAGAGGTTTCTCTTTGGTATGAAAAATGGTTGAAGGATGATTATCTTTGTAATCTTGTTCCTTATGTTCATATTAGTGAAACTAATTTGAGACTGAGGACATTTACCATCACGACCGCTGGAATTTCTCTCATCTCACAACTCAGATACCTATAAATATTAAACTCCAAATTCAAAGTATCTTCATCGACGAGTCTTCCCAAGACATCAAGATTTGGACTCATTTCCAATCAGGTATGTACTCTGTTAAGAGTGGTTATCAGTGGTTGAATTTAAACTCTCTTTCCTTTTGCAGGTCAAACTCAACATGAAACATGGCAATGAACTTGGAAGCTCAACCTCCCATAGAATCTGAAGCATTTTATTTGGTTGGATATGCATGGTAACCTTCCAATAAATGCATTTTGGACTGGTAGACATTTAACCTCAGATTCACCGTGCAAGAGATGCGGAGCTAGTATTGAGTCACTTCTTCACACCTTTAGAGATTGCCCTCTCTCATTGGCGATCTGGGATGCCTTGTTCAACAAAGATACAAATTTCAATTCTCAGGATTTCAATTGGTTGTTCAAACATTACGCCCTTGCTCGTAACGGTAATATCTTCATTATTACACGTTGGGTCTTATGGAAGGCACGAAATCATAAGGTTTTTAATGGAAATGATTGGGTAAATTGGGTTTGTCTTAACCATATTTATTCTCTTCATTCAGATATGGTGGTGCACCTTTCTAATGATGCAACTCAGAAACCTTGTAGACAAGTTAAATGGATTCCTCATTTGGATAATATCATCAAAGGTAATGTTGACGACAGTTCTCTTTCTAATCCTGGAAGATCAGTTTTTGGAGATCGTATTAGAAACAATAATGGTGATTGGTTGTTGGGTTTTTCTGGATTTTGTGGGATTACTTCTTGCTTGGTGTCCGAATTGTATGCCATTTTTCATGGCCTTCGTATTGCGTATGATGCAGCCCATAGAAACATTATTCTTGAATCAGATTCTAGGATGACTCTTGATTTAATCATGTCGGATGTACAATCTCATCATCATCATGCTCCTATGATTAGTCAGATTGTCCAACTGCAACATCGAAATTGGGTTGTTAATTTTCATCATACCCTCCGTCAAGGCAACGAGTGTGCAGATTGGCTTGCTAAGCATGATCCTTCTTCTTCGGATGCTCTAAAGTCTTGGATTTTTTGCCCTCTTCAACTGCATCATTCCCTTCTGAATGATGCTCTTGGAGTTGCTCGCTTGAGATTGTAGTTTGGTTTTGTTTTTATCATTTCTTCTTGATAAAAAAAATTGTATTATTTTATCAAAGACGTTACTTGTTAAAAAGAATCTCAGTAAGGCGTCAAAGGGCAAGGAAAAGTGATTTGAGAAAGAAGTTAAGACTAATAATTTTAATTCGACTGGAATAGCATGTGATGAAAAATGTTGTTGCTTTGGTGTGCAACAGACGAAAGCATGGTAGGTAAAAGAGTGAGCCCCACCATTCTGATTTCTGATATATTCCTTTTGCGAGTTTGAAAAGGAGTTGATACTGTTTTTTCACTTCACATTTTATGGCCCAAAATTAGAAGAATCGATAATATATGTACTTGTCAGTGGGCCACAATATAGAAAAACTTGATTAAGATTGTATAGTGAGATACATATGGATCATATAATTGTATAGTGAATCATACATATGGATCATATAATGCAGTCTATATGGATACAGAGCCCCGTGATTTTCCAGAACTCCTGGTATACATTTCGTTCTCCCAATCCTAAAGTAGACCAGAAACGGGTTCTACCATTAGGTGGCTTAACCGTGTTTACACCCATTTTAAGTGAGACTTTTGTACATTTCACATTTATTGAGAAAAATGTATTAGTGAGGAGAGACAAAAACAGTTTTAAATGCTCTTATCAATCATAAATGCAAAGTAAAATATATTGAATAGAGAGTAAAATGTATCAATTAATTTAAGACAATATTTTTTTACAAAAGGCTCATTTAATAAAAGACAATGGGAGTACACATTGGCAGATCACTTTGACCGAAGATTTCTCAATGATTACTTTCCAACCAAATGCATTAAGCTTTTGAGAAGCTAAATGAACCATAAGTTGTTGAATTCCTGTCTGCTTGATCATCATGCCATTGTATGATCTTATAAGTAGATTTTATTGCCTTTCAATGCCAGCGGTTCAGCTTTCACAGTTGAGAGTACTAAGTATATTGCTCACTAAGAATTTCTCCCATTAAAATAATCATCTATAACATGGTAAGTTTAAAAAAAAACCCATACTAACCACATTTTCATCCACTTTTCCGAATCCAAAATATCCACAATGAAAGAAGGAATATCAGAAAATGCTTCCACTCCTAAGAGCAACAAAATTTTTGAAAAATCCTAAGAAGCCTTCTTTGGTTTGTATATTTTGGCTGCAACTATGAACGCTAACATATTCAATAAGCTAAGTCCAGATAAAAGCAGAAAATAATAATCAAGATGTCCCTTGTTCAAGTTATCTGGAATCCATCCAAGCCTTCCTCCTTGTGTTGTGAAGTAAGTTACTATAGTGAG
>Ga0315915_1002688_pt1 | contig 22499 bp, 11 predicted proteins | sample MpolbnodulesMG_FD_207738 | JGI IMG/M metagenome (GOLD analysis project Ga0315915, IMG submission 207738) | Medicago polymorpha root nodule microbial communities from Los Angeles, California, United States - branched nodules | ecosystem: Host-associated > Plants > Roots > Nodule | place: USA... | reverse complement strand
TTTTCACTAAAAATTATAACGCGGAGCCAAACGAATCTTTAAGTAAGTGGGTGTTAAGTGTAACGAGTCTAAGGTTACAAAAGTGTTTGCCAAGAAAGGTAAACGCTTTGCAAGCAAATAGATCAGAGAGCTTACTGTCTGTTTCTATTAGAGTTGCGAGCTTGTTCTAGTCGGTCTGTGAAGGGATAACTTGTTGCTTACTTTCAATATCCCCGCGTTCTTGCATGGCTCGTTCTTTGATCCTTGCTTCTCCCTTCCCCCACTCCTCGTTTGTTCTACCGTCCAAAAGCCGTACATCATTTAATGGGTTATATATGTTTTTAAACCTTCTAAATGTATTAGCTTTATTTTTATTCTCTCTAAAAAAAATCTTTAAATTTCTGTCATTCAAAATTTTCTCTTACCATTTTTAGTCTCTAATTTTTTTTTTTAAATAGTTGACAGTGCATGTTACAAGTGACTTTCTTCATGACATATAATTGATAAGACTTAAAAATATCATTATTTTAATATTTTAACTATTTAATCTTTATTTATTTATCTATAACTTCAAATTAAAGATTAAATATTGAGGGAAAATATATTAATTATTAAGTTTATGATATTTTAAGGTATTAACATTAATGATATGTTCCATTAAAAAAAACAATAATAACATGTTATAAAAAAAATCACTTAAAAGATGCAATGCGAAGTTTTGTAAAAAGTAAAATCCGTCATCGAAAATTTAGAGGATCAAAGTTTGAATGAAATTTTTGGAGATTAAAATCAAAGTTTGTATATTTAGATGGATTAAAAAAACGTATTTTAAACTTATTTGAATAGAGGGAAGATGAAATATAAAAGCATATAAAATTTAAATTTGTTTTATAACAATGAGGGCCGAAACTCGAAAACAAAAGCAAACTACAAAGGAATCAAACGAGGGGTAGCCATACCCAATAAATCGGCTAATAATAAGTGTCTAATTTGAGTCGGACATGACTGATAAGTCATCATATTGTAATTCAAAGAACATTCAATATTTGTTAAAGCATCCGCACATTGCATATTTGTTCCTCAATACGAATGAGAGACTTCTGCATTCCAATCCAACTCCAATAAAAGTCTGAATTTTTTTTTAGCAAAACTCGACCTACTATACTATCCGTTTTCGCAGACTTAACCACCTGCACAACAGTTATAGAATCAATATTTAATTCCCAAACTCCTATTATAACTCCTATTTTTTAGTTAAAGTTCTTCTATATTCCCCATTCGTGTAAGAAATGAAAATGTATATAGGTAAAAGGTAAAATAAAGTGGTGAACAATATTTGTCAAGAGTCTTCCTAAAAAAAGATTTGTTAAGAGTCGTACGTTAGATTATAAGTGGAACCATTAAGATCTTACAAATTAGTTTTGTAGAATTAAGTTAGGTTTAACTAAAATTTTAATATGAAATCAAAATATATTCGAGATTTATTAGATCTTCTATTATCATATCATCCCCTATAGAACACTTCTAATCGCTCCAGAGGTTATTTTTAGATGTGAGAAGAGTGTTAAAAGTTCATATTAAATGATATATAGTCTTTTTTTTAGCAACAAATAATAATCCTTCCCTTCAAAAAATAAAAACAAATAATAATCTTTATTGAAAAAGGATAGAAAGAAGTGAAGGTTGTTCAATGGCAAAGGTGGTTCTCACTTACAAATCAATTTCGTAAGATTGAGTGGGATTCAATTCAAATTCTAATAATATATTGTCAGCAAACTCATGTAAAACAATGAAATTTCGTTATGATATTCTTTAAAACTTTTCTTTTGGTACCTTAAAGCCATTTCATCTATGTTTGTACAATCTAACAAAATAAATATCACGAAATTGCATGGAAATTTAAGGTAGGGTGATAAAAAAACAAGAGTGGGTCAATCACGTTGTTTACGTGGCCCTCCATCGTCATGCCAAACGTAAAAAAACGTGAGGAAACTCATCTAGTATCTCATTGCCCATCTCATCTTTAATGTAAATGCATGCGTACTAAATTTGTAGGGTAAGAAACTCTAGTGAAACTGTGAACTGTTAACCCCAACAAAAAAAAATCATTTTCAGTGAATGATCTTAAATTCACAACAAAATACTAGCAAACGGGTAAAAAAGACTAGAATGGTCTAACTTTGATTTTGACATATAGTTGTTTGGTCATTATGAGAACTCCTAATCTAGTGTACATTCTCAATTAAGGTTAGACACGTTATGGGGTTAACAAAACAATTTGAGGAAAGTGATCGGATAAAAAACTCCACGTTATATTTTTGCAGTCTTAACATTTGATTTATTGTTAGACTTTCGCTAATAAAATTGTCTTTAACGTAAAAAAGAAAAATCGAAGAAAAAACGTCAAGAATTATTTGCATTTACAGGTTGGTGAACTGATCCGCTGCAACCTGCATGATTCCTGATGGAAACGTGGAATGTTATGCCATGTACGGCGGCTCCCAACTCCTGACTTTTTAGTCCTCACATTATCACTAGACTCAAGAATTATTCTCATCTCTAAGACTCTAACCAAAAACAATCTATTTCATAAAAAAAATCTTGCTAATTAACTTTAAAATATCCTTAGAAACACATTAAAAAGCGAAATAAAAATAAAAAATTTGTATTATAAAGACACTTTTTAAATATTTAAGAAAAAGTTCCTCAACAAAAAAATTTAAGAAAAAGATTTACAAATTCTAAGGTAATAGCATTCTATTTTTTTTGTCAAATGAAAAGAAAATAATATCATCCTATTCGATATTTTAAGATGTGCACTTAAGGTAATTATTAGCATTTTTTAAAGAAAATATAATTAATTTAATCTATTATGAAAATATATATAGCCTTTAACAGTTAAGACAAATGGTTTCATATTTTTTTTCTTCAAAATCTCTAGATTTTTCTAACACATAATCTATTTCTTTTTAAAGCTAAAACAAACACACCATAAATTGTGTCATTCTCTTATGATGATGATATGTGTAATTTTTTTAATATATATGATATGCGTTGCTGATGATAATCGATTCGAGATATAGTGTGTAATTGTTTCACCTTTTAAAAAAATAGATTTTGTGTCATAAAAAAGATTGTGTCATAAAAATTGTTTCACCTTTAACAAACATTTAATCTAGATATTTTTTTTAAGGATTTTTTAAAAAAGTTAAAGCTATTTTGTTTTTTTACCCTCTATAAAAACCATTTTTAAAAAAAAAAACTAGCTCACATGTTATCTCATTGTGTTTGAAAAAAAACAGATTTTTAAAAAAGTTAATTGTTTAGTTCCATTTTTTGAGGGATCAGAATTGATTAGAATTTATAGTTTTTGATTTATAGAATTGATTATTACACAAATATATAAGTTTAGCTTATTTTTACACGAATGTATCAAAATACAAATTACTTTTGCTTTGAATTATTTTTAACCAAAATCAATTCTTTTCACCACACAATCAATTACACACTTATCCTAATGGCTTTTCATTTTAGAATCAAAATAATCATTTTATAAAATATTTTCTTTTGAATCCTAAATAAACATTTCAAAATGACAAAAATAATTTCTTATATAAAAGATATTGTTGACGATAATCTATTTACCATATAAAAAATAATGGTGGGATCAAAATTCAACAGCAAAGGCAAAACCATTGAAGCAAACAAAAGTAGTACTATGATAAAGAGGAAGGTCTAGAACATTGGAGACGGTCATGTCATGTGCAAGCGAATCATAGACCGTGGACTCATAGTCCCTACATTTTTCTTACACGTGCTTACCTATGGTTGGGTCATGGGTGTCACACGTGGGAATCCATAAAAAGCATAACAACATGTATTGTTAATCGATAACCACCAAGGCGTCTACACACTAGTTTTGTTAAGAGAAAAAACATAAATTTGTTTTAATCAAACAAACTTAATTGATGGTTTTGATGAAATTTTGAGCATAACTCATCCTTATAAAATCTGTTTGTATGGTGGGATTAAATTCACCCCCTGAATGACAAACCAATATTAGGCAACTCGGGACATATCACAATTAAGGTGGAATTACCATCACACTCTCACGTTAGGGGCAAGATTTCCAACAGTTATTAATCAACAAATGTTCAATACAAGTAGGAGAAAACTAAAAAATACAGTGACTAAACCAAGAACATGCGTCTGTGCAAAGGTATAAGTAGTCATGTTCGTTTGCCGCCTAATAAACTTCACCTCGAAATTGGAATATAAAGTTAATTTATAAATAATATTAAAAACAATACTAGAGAATTCAGAAACTCCATGATGTTTGTCATTTAGAGATGCCACCAACGTTTCGGAGTCTGATTCAAAAATCACACGCTCACACCTAGGGGTGTTCAAAACCGAACCAATCCAATAGAAAAACTGTAAACCGAAACCACAAAAAACCGCATTTGGTTTGGATGTATTCGGATCACTTTTTTACTCAACCGCATGGTTTGGTTTGGTTTGCGATTTTGATTCTACCAACCGAACCAAACCAAACCGCAATATAAGAAAAACACTAATTAAATATAAGTCACCTAGACCAATACTCATATAAACTCAATTCAAATTTTAATAAAATGACATGTTTTTTCTCTTGTTAAGTTTCTTCTTTGCTTTTTCTTTCAAAAATGTATTTATGTGCTACTTGAACTCTTAGAGAAAGAAAAAAAAAATTAGTCTTTTGTATTTCTTACAAAATTGGGTTACTTTTTGTCCATGTTGTAATTTGGTCTACGTAGTTGAGAACATTGTTATATTATAATAAAATTATAATGTTGGATGAAACTTAAAACATTACTAAAAATATGTTCTGTTTTAGCTTTTTAATTTGATTTTAATGTTGGAAACAAAAAAAAATTATTGTTTAAAAAAAATGCATCAACCGATCCAATCCAAACCGCATTGGTTTGGTTTGGTTCGGATTTTATTTTAAAAGTCAACAGAACCAAACTAAACCGCATCCTTTTTTACCTTGCGGTTCGGATGACTTTTAACTTCAAAACCGAACAAAACCGCACCACGAACACCCCTACTCACACCCTTTGGTACGTGTGAAGCGGATTGCTTCAAGAAGAGCTGAAGCCTTGACTTCAAACGCCGACATATGACCATGTCTCCATTGTGTATGTGTCGTCACAAACTGACCATCAGATCACGAACTCAACATGATGTTTGTTTGTATGTTAAGAGAAACTATATCTCAACACTCTTTATTTTATGTTTACATTCAATATTTCATTTCCTCTATATTTCTATCTTTTTATTATATTACTAGGTATATAGACCGTGCGTTGCACGGGTTTGATCATAATACTTTTTTTATAGTTGAGTTTGATTATAATATTTATTTGCAACATTTTTATATATGAAAAAATAAAAATTGTGATAACTATATATTCATATAGTTAGAAGATTGATAATATTTTGAAATGCAGTAAAATAATTATTATGTTAATATTAATTTATATTAAAACATAAGTCTTGTTTAAAAATAAAAGAATTTATATGAATTTATATCATAGATTTAAAGACATATATGGTAGAGTTTGTATAGATCCTATATTATTTTCTTAGTTTGAAGACACAATCATATTTTACTCTAATAGTGCTAATATTTGTTTGTTTGGTTCACAATGGTGCAATAATAGATTTTTTTTATATATTTGAATGCAATGTCTTGTGGCCTTTAAACTTCCTACCAGTCTTCCCATATATGGTTCTATGTTTTCTTTTGGTAAACTCATATAAAAAAAAACTACTATATATGATTAGGTTTTTCCCTTTAAAAAAATTAGGGTTGAATAAGTTTTTTGTCCTTATAAATATAACGAATTTTGATTTTAGTCCCTAAAAAATTAAACATAATGTTTTCATCCTCACAAAAAAAAAGTTATTTTACTTTTGGTCTTTAATGGATACTTTATGTTCATATGAATGTCAAGATTATAACTATTTTATATTCAAGATGTATATGTGTTATGTCTGTTTATTACGTTCAACCTTTATATAATCACATTGTGTTAAAAAATGTCAAAAACATGTCAAAATTATATCCATTAGGGACCAAAAATAAAACAAAAAATTTTGTGAGGAATAATCACAACTATATATGATGGAACAAGACTACATGAAATGAAGTTAAATTAAGGAACACAATTCTTTTTTATAGTAGGAATAATAATGGTACACCAATGAGTAAAGAAATTAAAGACAAAACAATGGATCAATATTATAATGCAAAATAGATCTTTTATGTTTAGATATGATGGATACAATTATACATACTCTTATCAAATTATTTGATTTCAATGCCTTATGGACTCTTAAACTTCTTACCATTGTTTATGCTATATGCTTATACGTTACTTTTTGTTAAACCCATAAAAAAATAACTACAATATATGCTTATGGTCTTCTACTATATAAAATAGATTATAACAATATTTTTTATAATGAATTATATATACAGACACAAACTTCAAAATTTAAAAATAACCAATCCTAATTTTATGTTTAAAAATAAAAAAAAAACATTAAAATTTATCTATATCACCTGCTATATAAAATTGTCGCAATACAATTTTCATAATATTTGATTTTATCAATGTAAATATTATAATTCCAGACATATGTATAGATGTCATTTTTCACATGTTACATAAGTAGTATAGATGCAACTAATTAGAGCTTCCTCCTTTGTCCTGTTCAAAAGTAGTTATATCTATAATGATAAAGCAATAAGAAAAAGATAAGAATGTTATAAAAGTTGACTAAGAAATGTTATATCGTCTCTGATGTCAATTATAAAAAAAAAAATAGAGATAAAATATTCGACCATTGTATATTGATTCTCACGTCAATTATAAAAATTAGAGATGAAATATTTGACCAATGTATATAATAGAGTAATTTTGAGTCCATATCCTATCACATAAACTTATGAATAACCAAGACATATCAGAAAAATAAACAAAAATCATCATACAAACTTGAAAGATACCCTTCACAAGTTTCTTTTTACTTTTTTTGGGGGGTATTTTATTAGTATATTAAACCAATTTGTATTAGTATTTTTTTGATAATTTGTATACATATAGTTGTATATGAATGCATCAGTTTTTTATGGTATTAGTCATGTAATATAATTAGACATTATATTGATATAGTAAATAGTTGAAAGGGTTTAAGAGAATGAGAGAATTCTGTGTAGAGTACCAAATATGCACAATCCAAACATAAGATTAATTCAAGCTCACTTTACAATATAGAAAAGATAAATAGATTGAATGCTTAGATTTTTTTCATCAATTCATGTATTATTAATATATGTGCAAATTTAGTGAAAAGTTAAGATAAACAATATAAAATATGTATTCATATATAATCTATGTTTTTCTTTAAAGATTTTGAAAAAGATATATAGTCTCTCGTGATGAGAACCTATTCACATATCATATTGATAATGCAATGTAAGTGTGTATAGTAGTTTTTAATGGGCACCTATTCATTTTTCATTGAAATATATAAATAGATCTGTGGATGGTAAATAATAATTATGAATTAGAGATTATATAGTTATTAAGAGAGTGGAAATGTTTCAATAGAGAATGAGGAATTGAAACTCATTAAGATATGCCATATCATCACAACTCTTGCATAAGAATAGATCAAGTTTAGAATTCAAAGATATATATATATATATATATAGATGATCATATTACATTTATCACATCGTCTTCTATACTTCGTTTTCCTACAAGATGTCAATTGGTTAATAAGTGTTTATCGAATCATTATGTTTTTTAAAACAAATTTTTTCTTTACTTTGTTCATCATGATTTAAGATATTACTCTGGTTGATAAAAAAAGATTAAGAAATGGATAAATAAAATTGTGACATCACGGTGTACAGAGTAAGATTGAAGCTAGCTATTTTTTTTCTTTTCTTTTTGATAATAACCCCTTTTAGTTAAGACAATTTTTTTAGCTTAGTTAGTGAAGAAAGAGTAAATAAGTGAGTAGACTAATGACTAGTAAAAAAAGTGATTAGATTAAGAGCATCTTCAATGGACATAATCTAAGTAATTGATTTAGGCTTTGTTTGCGAGTTTAGAGGGAAAGAGAAGGCTTTGAGGGGTAGAAAATATGATGAAAAATAGAGAAATCTTTTAAAAGTTTTAAAAGAGTAGTTGTTTAGAGAATGATAAAGTAATCTATATTTTTAATTTTAAAAATAATATGTTGAGACAATTGGGTTTTAACTTTTAGTGAAAGTCTTGGATATTCGTGCTTGTAGGTTTTAAAGAAGATTATCGATCTTTGTCATGGATGTATGACTTATGAGATCATTTAGTTTCTTTTCTGTTTCTTCTGGTGGTAGAAGTTCCGAGTGTCTCCATTAGGAAGGAAGATGAGTTAGAAGCGTATTAGAGGTTTAAGATTAGTGCCACTTGGTTGGTAGTGCCTCACTTACAATATGATGATAAATAACCTTTTCATGGGTGAAACTTCTTTGGCTAACATTTGGACTTAGAAGACCATTCTATGATGTTTTAGGGTGGTTTCTGGTGTTTATGTTAATTTTTCTAAAAGTTGTATCATGGGGGTTAATGTGGCCGAATACTTTTTGAGGATGGTTGAGTGTTTCCTTTATTGAAGCGTTAGGTCCACCCCTTTCAAGTATACGGGGCTTCTAGTTGGGGAAACTCAAGACAAGAAGGAACATGGGAGCATTTTGTACAAATTATTTTCAAAAGATCTGGATCTTGGAGTAATAAGTTTGTCAATCTGGAAGGGAGAGAGATCCTAATTATTTATGTGATGACCTCAAACCACATTTTCTTCATTTTTTTTCTTCATGAAGATGAAAATTAAGGCCTGACAAAAAATTGTTCAACTCTAGAGTCATTTCTTGCATCAAGGGTTGAAGGGGGCAAACAAAATCTCTTTGGCTCGGTGGTTGGGTGTTTACAGGCCTTAGTTGAAGGGATGGCTAGGGGTGAGAGATATGAGACTTATCAACCTAACCATCCTTGGATAGTGGCAATGGTGATTCCTTTCAGGAGGAACAATTCTTTGGATGTATATTCTTTGTTCCCAATATGATGTTAGTCATGTTTTGTCTGTTTAGGGTAAGAGTGGTGATAGTTTGGGGTCTGCCCCCTTGGTGTAAGAGGGTTTCATTTATAAGTAAGGGTTTAACGTCCACCTCATATTGGTTCACAAAAGGAGTGGTTAAGATCATGTAGGATGCCTTTATCACTTGCTTCTAGGAAGATACTTTTATGAGTATAATTCTCTTTTCGGTGAGGTTACCTAGGATCTTTCAGGATTTTATTCAATAATCTTCTTTGGTCGGAAACATGGGCCCATGGGAGGAAAATGGGTGGGTGTAGAATTTGAGGTGGAGGCGAGGTTTCTTTGTTTTCGAGTAGGATTTATTAGTGGTGTTGGATGGGTGCCGGCTTTTGATGGGTACATATTCTTAGTTGTGGAGACTGAGCATGTATGTGATGTTTTTGGTCATGTTTATGTATAGTTTTATCTTTGATGTGTCTTTCGAGGAGGGAGGTTGGGTGGGAGAAGATGCTTGTATTTTGTCTATGGTTTGGAATTGTTAAACACCTTTTAAGATTCAAGTTTTCTCTTGAAAACTTCTCTTGGATAGGTTATTACTCGTCAGAACCTCTTCAGGCGTAAAGTTACTATTGATTCGATGAGAACGCATGTGTTATCTAGGGGGAGGACATTGAGTTTGATTCAATTAGTCATCTTTTTTGTAATGTGTTGTTACCTATAGTGTCATATAAAGTCTTTAGGTGGCTATGATGGGCGTTGGTTCTCATGAGGGATTTGGCGCGTCTTATTGAAGGGTCTGACACCCCAACGGAGAGTGAGAAGATTATGAGAGATTTTATATTGATTTAGCATTCGTTTGGGTGGTTCACCTGGACAGTCTGTAATGATCTCATGGTTTCAGGTAAGACAATAAATGTTGTGCAGTTGGTTGAAAAAATCGAATTCACTTTGTGTGGAAGTGATTCTTTGGAAAAACACCCTAATCATCCATGCTCCCTTTATGATCGTGGGTGGTTCATCTGAACAGTTTGTAATGATCTCATGGTTTCAGGTAAAACAGTAATTGTTGTGTAATTGGTTGACAAAACCAAATTCATTTGTGAAAGTGATTCTTTGGAAAAACACTCTGGTCAGCCCTGCTCTCTTTATGAGTGGGTGGTGAATCAAGTTCTCTGTTGGGGTTGATAGTTCTTTGTTGTTGGTGTTTGGGTTGTAGTGGTGGTGGAGTAGGTGTTTTTTTTCTTCTTTTTTGTTCGTTTTAGATGATTAGTGTGTCTATGGTGTTCCCCTTACCTTTGTGATAGCTCTTCTTTGTTGTTAATATATTGCATCTCCATTTTGTCATTAAAAAGTGGTCAAGAGTTCCACTCATACTACTCTTACGTTCCTTGACGGATATTAGTCATCGCTAAATGGAAGTGAAAACTTCGTACCTGTAATATGATGACAAAAAAAAAACTGAAAAAATGAAAAATAAAAGGCTTAAATGCACTTTTCACCCCTTATGTTTCAAAAAGTTGCGATTTTGGCCCCCTTTTAAAAAAATGGATATTTTTACCCCCTAACTTTGGGACCTCTTTTGATTAGTTGATTTTATGTCAATTTCTCAGTCTCTGATGGTGTAAACTGGCATGGAGATAGAAGGATGCTGATAAGTGGAGTCCAAACTGACATGATAAGTGGAGTCCTAACTGATAAGTGGTCATTCTTTAGGGGGGCCAAAAGTTACGCCATGCCAGTTTGAACTCCACTTATCAGCATCCTTCTATCCCCATGCCAGTTTACACCATCACAGACTGAGAAATTGTCATAATCTCCAACAAAATCAGCTAATCAAAAGAGAACCAAAAGTTAGGGGGTTAAAATATCCATTTTTTTAAAAGGGGGCCAAAATCGTAACTTTTTGAAACATAGGGGGTGAAAAGTGCATTTAAGCCAAAATAAAAAAGAACAAAAGTGTTACAATTGAAATTGTATATTTTTAGAAATGCAGATGATGTCCCTATCCTATTTGCATAAACTAAAAAAAATACGAGTTTGACGTTATTTCACATTGTAAAATGTTGTTGCAATCTTTGTCAAACTTTAGGAGGAGTGATATTTGTACAACTAATATTAGACAACTTTAGTGACAACCAATTTTCTCCTCTTGTGATTGGACAAAAACAATGGAGAGAGAAAGAAGAAGAGAGAGAATAAAAACACACGTGAATATGAGAGAGAATGTTGTTTCAAAAGTTGTCAAAAAGTGGTTGTACAAATATCATTTCTCAAACTTTAGGATGAGTTTCTTTAGTTGACAAGTAAACAATGTCCCCCGTTACATGCTAGGATAAGTTTCATATGTTAGCAATGGTGTCAATATTACAAGTTAGTCACCAATTTTTTTAGGCTTTAATATGTGTTTCGTCCCTGTAATTATGAGTCATTTAAAAATTGGTCTATGTAATCGCTAATCCTGATAAATTACCCTTGCAAAGTTTAATCATTTAAAATTTCGTCCTTGAGGTGATAATCTCGCTGAGGTGGCAATGATTAGCTGACGTGTCCGATGTTAATTAGGATAAATGGATGTTGACTCATACTTTTGCCTTGAATGGACAAAAATGCCCTTAGTTCCCCTTTGACTTCTTTCTTCTTCTTCTTCCTTCTCACCTCTCGTCATCTTCTCTTCTCCCCTACAACCACCGCGCCGCTGCCAACAACACCAACTTCCTTCTCTCCGCCGAACCCAACACCAACACGATCTATACATGTCAACGCCGACCAAAGCTTCAAAAAAATTACATCGTACATGGCTGCAACATTCTCAATCCAGTCTTTTCTGTTGGCTGCAACGTCACTGAATACGTGGTTGTAGAGGGCTTATGATGGAGACGCAACCAGAGGAAAATATGCAGCAAGCACCGGTGGTTTCATTCAGCGACGACGCCGATAATCTACAAAACGATACGACTGTGGCTGATGTTTCAAATCACATGTAATTTTGCGAATTCACTGAGCTAGTCTTTCTGTTTGAAAATTCTTTCGAATTGAATTTTGTAATTGTGCTTTGTTTTCAAGAGCCACTGTAGAGAAAGAAGAAGTAAACAGGGGTTTGTTGTTATGAAAATGGATGAGAGAAAGTATGCTGGTTTCAATTTTGATTCTAATTTTGTAAGTGAGGAAGGTGATGAATAATCATGTGTAGATGATGAAGGAGGGAGAGGAAGGAGGTTATGGAGAGGTTGGTGGTGGTGTGCGATGCAGAGAAGAGAAGAGGAGTGAAGGTTTTGAGAAGATGACAAGGGGTATTTTTGTCTTTTTCCAATGGTCTGAGAAGAGAAGGGTTAAATTAGTGATGTGGCAGTGACTAAGTGGGAAGAGAGACGAAATTTTAAATGATTAAATTTTGCAAGAGTAATTTGCCATGATTAACGATTACAAGGACTAATTTCTAATTGAAAGGACGAAACACATATTAAAGCCATTTTTTTATTACATTCCATCCGACATTGAATTCATTGTTGTTAAGTGAAAAATAATAATAATTTGAGAGTGATGCATGTTCTTTGGAAGAAAAAAAAACCTGAGGCTGATGCATGTAACACTAATTAAAAGGTACAATCGCCAAAAAAATAATAATTAAAAAATACAATAAAAAGATAAATGATTAAACATATATTGAAAATTTAAAATCACATTCTTTTTAAAACAAATTATCTTTACAAGTGTTACACTTAATTTAAAACAAAGGGAGTAACATTTAGGGCTAAACCTTGGAGTGTGCAAACTGCTCAATGGAACTAGGTCTTTGTAAGGTATGAGCCTAAAAAAAAATATAGCCCAATAGTACTATTAGGTGTTAGGTGAGTGTTTTTTTAGGAGGGTGGTTTGAGGTTCCTCGTATATACGGTAGTGATTTTCAACTTTGAGTGTACTACATATATAAGACACCTTGTATTTATCTTTTAATAAATTTAAATAAAACATTGTTCTTTAAAAAAAATACATTTTTATTTTATTACAGACCTCTTTTCATTTACACAATCGAGACTCCAGATTCATAGCAACGACCCTCTTAACATTTAATATTCCTATAAAAAAAATATGACATTGGAGTTTGTTTAATATTTATTGCTAAAAATTAGGCCAAAGTTGAACGCTCAATATTTTTAATGAAAATTATCTTTATGTATACAATATTAAAATCTATTTTTAGATAAGATTCATCATATCATATAGTAACAAACTCACTTGGGTTGACCTAGTGATATTGACGTGGAACGTGGGGAGTGTGCTCCTCCTCAATGTCTCAAGTTCAATTCTCTCTGATGCCAATTTAATTGAGTTAGTTTAGCTTTTTAAAAAAAATTGATATAGTAAGAATTTCAAATTTGTAAAAATTATTCCTTCAAAATAAAATATTTGTAAAAAATTTTTGAAAGGAAAAAAAGAAAGGAAATATTGGCATCCAAGTGGGATTGGCTATACACATACGTGTACAGATAAATACAAAAACGAATCGCAGGGGTTAGACTTTTGACGTCAGCATGATGGGATAATGACGCAGTGGGAACACAATAATTAAATAATTTGAAGAGAGAGAAACAGAGACCGAGAGAGTTTCCGCGTAGAAAGATGATGAGACTATGGGTCTCTCGCTGGTTTTTTTAAAATATTTTTAAAAAGTTGATTAATGATAGTTTTGTTTTCTCTAAATAAAAAACAACAATTAATTATGGCTTATAATCCTTCTATTTTAAAATAATTGTCATTTAATTTTTATAAATAGAAAAAATATCAATACTCTTTCTCAAAAATAAATAAATATCAATACTCAATAAAAATTCATAAACTTAAATCGTAAAGTTGGAGTTTAAACTCAAATCACAACGTTCGTTTTAACAATTTCGATATTTCAACAATTATTAATATTGGTTTAAAATATATAATAAACTTATTAAAAAACACTACATGTTTATTAAATTAATCTTATTAATTTATGATGTGCTTTCCACAAGCATAAATGTAAAATGAAATACAATGTTTTGTGAATAATATACATAATATTAATTTGAAGATGCAAAATGAACAAACAGTTAATTATATATTTTTTTTAATAAGAACAAATAATTAATTATACATTAAAAATCACATTCATTTTAATACAAACATTCTTTGTCAAAATAACACTTGTTGTATTAGGAAGAAAAAAAAACTTGTTGTGATACAGAGAGAAAGTTGTCACTCATTGCCTAGCATGTCCTAAGCCATAGACTAGTTATAGATGAAAAGGAAATTTTTGGTTCTAAAAATCGTGTCTACTATTCTCTTTATATCGAAAAGGAAAAGAATTATTAGTATATGAAAAGAGTTTTTTAAATTTGAAAACATTGATGGTATTAATTATTTTGTATTTGTCAATTTAATCATTAAAATTATATAAAAGGAACTAGTGTGCTTGACTTTCTTAAATTTTCTAAAATATATATATAATATTGGTTTATTTTATTATCTAAATTGATATTTATTTTAAACCCATACTAAATTGATAGTTTTACTATAAATTATTTTATTTGACTTCATTAAATTTTAAAATAACAAAATAGTAACAATATTGTTTTAGAAATATGATAATTAAAAAGGATCCAAAGAAATAGAAAAAGAAAAGAAAAAGAAAATTATAATGAATAGAAATTTACTCGGATAATTTAATTTTTTTATATGTAAGCAAAAGAAAAACTCACCATCAATATTTTTCCTTTCTCTTGTGTGTTAAGCAATTCACACCTTCTGTTCACACCATACCCTCCACCTACATATATATTCTTCCTCTCTTTTTCTCTCTCATCTTTTCCCTCTCTCTCTCTCTTCCTCCTCCATAACCAAAATCACCAAAACTTTTTCTATAAGCCTCTTCTTCTCTTCTTATGCAACAAAAATATATTAATTGAATCACTAGATTTATTTATTAACCTTTTGCTTTTGTTTTTTTTTTTATTCAACTTCAATGGAGGGTCATCATCTCCAACATCATCAACAACATCAACACCAACAACAACATCATCAACAACATCAACAAAGACAACATCAACAACATGCTCAAAACATCATAGGTACTAGTAGTGCTAACGTTGATGTCACGGATAGGTTCCCTCAATGGAGCATCCAAGAAACAAAGGAGTTTCTTATGATCCGTTCAGAACTAGATCAAACTTTCATGGAGACAAAGAGGAACAAACAGCTTTGGGAAGTTATCTCTAACACTATGAAGGAAAAGGGTTATCATAGAAGTGCAGAACAGTGCAAGTGCAAGTGGAAAAACCTTGTTACTCGCTATAAGGTATTTCTATTCATATATACATATATAAAAATGAATTACACTATCAACCAATCATTAATCATTCTATGTGCATAATAATAAAATCTTTCATATAATATATGACAACCAATCATAAATCATTCTTGTTTCAATAAATTTGCTTATAAAAAAATCTAAATAAAATTATTGCAATTAAGCAAACCATTTATTTTGTTAAACTTTTTTTTTGGAGAGGTTTTTGTTAATCTTATACACATACATACACACATATATACATACATATGCCACTTTTTATTTATTGTCTTTTCAATTTGTTAGGGGGTAAACTTTTCTCTCTCATGATTCAAAGGGTACTTTTAAAAAAATAAAAGTTCATTTTTAGTTCTATATATTAATATATAGCACTTTAACAAAATATATGATATCTATATGTATTTTGTGATTTTTATATTGTGAGCTTTTCATGGTTGTTTGTTATATATATATAGTAAGACTATTGTTTTGTTTATGTTTTTGGGATATAAAGGGATGTGAAACAATGGAGCTAGAAGCCATGAGACAACAATTTCCATTTTACAATGAGCTTCAAGCTATTTTTAGTGCAAGGATGCAAAGAATGCTATGGGCTGAAGCAGAAGGAGGGTCAAAGAAGAAAGGGGTGCATGTGTCTTCTGAGGATGAGGAAGAGTTAGGCAATGAAGAAAGTGAGGGAGATCACAAGGGCAACATTAAAAAGAAGAAGAAAAAAGGTAAAATGATAATTGGTGGAGGAAATGATAATAATGGTAGCAACAATTTGAAGGAGATTCTCGAGGAGTTTATGAGGCAACAAATGCAAATGGAAGCTCAATGGATGGAAGCATTTGAGGCAAGAGAGAATGAGAGGAGATTGAAGGAGATGGAGTGGAGACAAAGAATGGAAGCATTGGAGAATGAGAGGATAATGATGGAACAAAGATGGAGAGAAAGGGAAGAGCAAAGAAGGATTAGAGAAGAAGCTAGGGCTGAAAAAAGAGATGAATTAATCACTGCTTTGCTTGATAAGCTCACAAGAGAAGACATGTAGTAGTTTCTTTGGTTAGTTGATAGAGCTAACTATTGTATTGTTTCTTCCTCACATCAAGCAATGCTTGTTTTAGAGGTTTGTTCCATGAACTCTCAATTTAGTTTGGAGATAGCTTTATGATCATCAATTTAGTGGTAATTTTGACATTTTTTAATTTGGATCCTGCACTCCTATAGAACTGTTGATTTTTGAGTTAGATATGAGTTAAGAATTTCTCTTTCTTAGATCTAATGGCTCTACAATAGTTATATATATATGGTGTGTAACATTGCAAATGACCTGAATTAATATGCTGTTATGATCTTCTTTTTGTTTTACAAACCAAGGGTTTGTTTGGCTAATGCAATCAAAATTCACATATAGCTTCTATTATATTCTTTTTTTTTTGGACATCTCATTTTTTTAATTGACACTAATCGAATAATTAATTGTATGTCATCCAACTCTATTATCATTGAGAGAGGAATCACTAGTGTTTTTGGATAGGAAAACCGTAAAATACATCCTTAATTCCGTTACTAAATTTTGTGATGAAGAAATTAGAAAATAAGTTTATTTTTTCTGTCACAAATATATGTCGCTAATTTTTTTAATATTGTATGCTTTTATTTCATAGAGATTATAGTACTTGGTGTGATAGAGAGATGTCTAAAATATATAAAAGAGCACAATTTGCTATGCCTAACCAACAACCAAAATGAAGCAAAAATCCACAAATCATTGTGCACATGATAATGCTCATCATAATGTCTATCCATATATGGAGACGCACAATTTCAAGGTTAATGGAGCATTTACTCAAATGACTCACTACACACAATGTGATGTTATTTTCACTTTTATTGATTATAGGTGCGTGCAAGAAAGAAAATGGAAGAATTTGCTATGTGTTATGTGTATATATGATGAAGGGTTGCTATATATGACTACTCTTCTATATTTTAAATATATGTAGGATTTTTCTATTTAGTTATTGTTAGGTAAGGTTATAGATTGAGCTCTACATTGAAGAGAGATAATGATTTGTGTGCAGTATGTGTAATTAAAATGATGTGTGTATTTGTATATATAATTAGTTTTCATTTCAGTGAACCGTATGAAGCTTTTGATGATAGCTTGCTGATTTAGTTTTTTCATGGAAAAGTTCATATTCGAAATGATTATTGACATTGATACGTGCACGTGAGAGAGTTCATCATGGTCTAGGTTATATGCATTATTAGATTTATTATTTTTATAATTATTTTTAAGGCATAATTGTTTTTACCTATAAGTGAATATATACTAATTATTGATATGATTAGGTTTCATTCTCACTCACATCTCAATTTATGGATAAAATTTTGCTTCAGCTTTGGACCTTGTTAAAAGATGAGTATGTTCAAACAAAGTTATACACTCAACAACGGCGTAGAATGTCAAACAACTGCAAACGACTATAATAATTATTTGGTTACTTTTTAAAAAACACTAATGTACTTGAGAAGCTACTCCAAAACAATATATTGCTCATTTATGATAATCCCAAACCTATCCACTTTAGAATTACCACTTACATTTTAATTCAAGTATAGGATTATGCAAAGAAGGTTATACACTTGATCAAGATAAATCTTAATACCACCAAGACTGACCAACATCTGTATCAAAATGTTTTGGCCTATATACATTTTGATCAACAAAAAATTAAGGAGGAAATGAAGTCTTAAGTGTGTGAGACTCAATCAGAATTTACATCTATGCATGAAAGATCAACAAGTAAAAATAAATATTAGAATCTTAACAAATAGACAAGATGCATGTGAGTAAGATAAATCAATTATCTTAGCTAGGTTTTAGATATGTATGAAAAATATCTTAGGTTGTAGATCAAAAGTTGAATATCCTTGACCATAAAGTGACACACATAGGCTATCCCCACACAAAGATGAGACACATTACACGATAAAAGAAACAATTTGTTGCTATTGAAACAAATAAAACAATTCGTTTCAATTATAGTAAAAACCAGTTGGTTCCAATTTTGATTCCATTATTATGAATGGCTTAGAATCATATGTTGGACCCCAAATTAACGACATTACTCTATGTGCTACATGCTCACCGACATAAAACAAATATACCACAAACGCGTTAAGGTTAAACTTAATTAATTGCATTTACAACAACACTCATGTTGTGTCAAAAAAACAACACTCATGTCATGTGTCATCATAACCCATATGGCAGCTAAGATACTGCATGTTCCCATTCATTTGCTTCTTTTATGAAAAAAAAAAAACCAATTAATATACTCAAGGTAACAAAGATAATAATATACACACTTTTTTTTATCAATAATATACACACATTTAATGATGTATTATATCACATCGATCATTCAAATACGACAATTTATATATTTCTACCTTATTAGATGATGCGACAACACTATTATTAAATGTATTTGTATTTGTAAACTTTTGTATACTTATTGTTATATAATTTTAATAATTATTCTTTTATTTAATTTATTATTAAAAAGATTATGTCCATCACTTTAAATTCTTATATTATGGTCAATTTATTTTTAGGGTTCTTATTATATAAAGAAAACTAAAGCTCCACTGCAAACGCGTTTTTGTCAGGAAACATATTTACCAAGTACCAACACAACACACCGATTCTGTTAAAATTAAAAACAAATTAAAAGTGAAATTTGTTCTTTTTAGTAAAATAATAACTATGGCCATTTTTTCTTCTCGAATATTCTAAATAGTCAACCAAGTTCAGGACCGATCATGACATGACATGTTCAAGAAAAATTCTTTAATCAAAGAATTTAATAATGAAATAAAGCAAAAAGGTTGAGATCAACTTGGTAGATCGCCAGAATCTGTCTGACCCGCAATTTCAATTTTCTTTCCAATGTTTTTTATTCCTTTTTTTTTATCAAACTATAATAAACTTTTCTAGTAAAATATTTTGTTTGATTCTGTAATAGTTTGGACTTTAGAGGAATTTAACATGCTGATCACTCTATTTGTCCCATAATGCTTAATAGTTTAAGCTTTTGGATGGTAATAATAATAATTAACATGGGGCTCCAAGTTCAACCATTATATGCAGAATGTCTGTTTGCTTTGCCCGTATGAATTAATGCTTGCATAAAAAGTCAATTAGAGAGTTCGTAGGGATTGAATATATATATAAAAAGATTGATATAAAAATCAACAGATGATAGTTGAAAATGGCTAGCAAGAAGTTATATTTTCTTCGTTAAGTTTTATTTTTTAATATAAAGTTTAGAATTTAGAAGGAAAATTGGCCCCATTCCGAATTATAAGCATAGGGGCTAGGACATTATTATCTTTTTACAAAAGAAACCCTACGTTATGGTCCAAGAGAAAATAAGAAGAGATATTGGAGGCCACTTTTTTTTTTTTTTTTGAGAGAAGCCACCCATTTTAATGCTTGTGAAATTCTTTCCATATTTTTTATGCGGCCTCTTAATTTTAAAATTTATCCAATTTGAATTCTAGAAATTGGAAAGAAGAAAAAAAAACACATTGTGGTTTCAAGAATCCGAACCATGTTAGTATATCGATATTTGCAGACTCTTTCTCTAACTTCTTCCATTTCACTTTTCAACCTAAAATACTCCCCTCACAAATCCGAATCTCACAGCTTTGCGTCATTTCTCATTTAAGGTTGCTCGAATCTATCACATTTTAAAAGTTTTCAACTACTACACAAGAGGTTAATACACATTTGCTTAATTTTTTGTTTGTTCTACTATATTTGGATTTTAGAATTCGAAATGGATTCTTCATCATAATTCATGTATGATTTGTCAATGATTCAAATATAGACAAGTATATCGATTGTGTTAGGTGTAACAGAATGTCGATGACTGCCTCTGCTAAGAAGGAGTTCCCAAATGCATTTAGAACCGAAAGAGGCAGACCCTCTCATGAGCCACTAGATGAAGTCGAGCAAGAGGAGGAGGCACCACCACAGCCTGAGGAGTAATATCCTGATGGTCCGTCGGAATGTTAATCATGTCATTGTATGTGGACCACGCAGCCAAATACATATGGGAAGGAGGTGTAGGAATCGTCCACATTATTTATTCCAATAGATTTTCTTATTTTGTATTGCTATTGATACAACCTCCTTTTCTTTCTAGTTCATGACAAACTAAAATGTGTCAACAACATGTAGAAGATCCTTAAACTGAACATTGTTAGGCGAGATGGTTCACATATACGATCAATACTGTTAGACTAGAGGACCTTGTTAGTACAGGTTACACCCTGATTGGCCACGACGTCCTGTGAACAGTTTTTTACAGGTGGCACTCGGAGACATCCAAATTCCATATCCTTATTGAGAATATTAATGACACCGGATGACATGTCATGCCTGTTGCATCTACCCATCTAGGGTTGTCTGTTGGACCATGGCCCATTGACCGGGAAGTCGAAAAGACAAATGAGGCTCATTAATGGTTTAGTTTATTAAAGTGTGAGTTCCATAAACTTTTGGAGGCAACAAAGGTTGTTGATGCGAATGACGACAAAGTGAGCAAACGGTTGTACTAACAGTACACCATCACAGTGAACTTACTTTTCTTCATAGGAACCACCATCTTCTCGAATAAGAGCGCCACATATATTGATATGGTTTACTTGGAGTATTTCCGAGATCTACATATGGTGTACGACTTCTCTCAGGAGGACGGCTACCCTAACCTACTTATATAGAGATCTAAATAATGTGTGTTAGTATAGGACGAAACAACTGGCTGGTTACATGACACTACTTGAGATAAAATAAAAACATAATTTCTTAATTAATTAGAAAAGATGTCAAATTTGATGTTATTTACTAATTAGTATATATTGATGTAATCATGAATATTTTAGCACGTTTAGGGTGTTGGTGGTCGAGATTATGCGCATGTATACAGAGAGGGTCGAGACATGTGAGATAATATGTCTGTTCTAACTAAGGGCCACTCAATTACATACATGTATCAAGAATGGTTGCATCAGTTTCTCCATCAAGATTGTTTCTTCTACGCCGTGTGTCGGTCACTACAACACACACCCATTTCATAACATGAGCATTTACACTGAAATGATTAGATTCAAACCTCACATGGCATGGTATATGTTGGAGCACGTGTTGTGAAAGTTCTCTTTCATCCAAAGCATTCTTAGGCATCCGACCATCTCTTCTCCGCCTTTGATGACATGAGAGCAAACATCTCATGCCTAAGTTGAGTATATGTATCACATGTCGATGGCAGAGAAGTTAGGAGGTAATGTTACACTCGAGTGAGATTCAACCTTAAGTTATATGAGGTTATCACATGCCCACACTTGCAGAAGACTATCCTAGATCAGTTGAAAAAGAGGCCATTATAGAGATCACAGTATGAAAAGAGGGAAATCCCTCCAATTTCGACTTGATCTCACGATGCGACAATACCAGATCCCTGACAACAAGGTTACTGGAAGTGGAAACATACAAAAGGAGACCTCTGACTTGGGATGTTGTGCAAGAGATCATGCCGAGGGCTCAAGGAGTCTTCTTGTGTAGATTGAGAGGTAGAGGAGGAGCAGGAATTGGTCATGCTACCCAAAAGGATATTTTGATGTGTATTTCTTCATATTTTTTAAACTACTATAATTATGTTTGGATATTGAGTTATATTGTGATGTATCATTATGTTTGGATATTGGGTATTATGATGTGTTAAATTTTGTGCTCTATTTTGTGATTTTGTTTTTTGAGAGGTGTTGTATTTTGTGTTATGTTGTGCTAAATTATTAAAATAGAGGCGTGTGTATATGTATCTATGCAAAAACTACATAACTTGTGTAATCCTAATTTGGACTCTAGAATTTGAATGTGCATTTTACACCCCTGGTTTATAGGATTTGAAACATCCTTGAGTATTGAAGTCAAGTATGTTTTAAAACCGATCAATTGAGGGTTTAATACAATTTAAATTATATTATTTGAATT
>Ga0315915_1002683_pt1 | contig 22511 bp, 10 predicted proteins | sample MpolbnodulesMG_FD_207738 | JGI IMG/M metagenome (GOLD analysis project Ga0315915, IMG submission 207738) | Medicago polymorpha root nodule microbial communities from Los Angeles, California, United States - branched nodules | ecosystem: Host-associated > Plants > Roots > Nodule | place: USA... | reverse complement strand
TTTAAAATCTTCAAGATTTTTTTTACCAAAATAGTCTTTTAAAATCTCAATCCAATACATATTTCTTTTTTTATCCCTGTAATATATACCTGCATTTTCACTTTGGTCCCTGATTTTTTTATTATTTTGGAGTGATCTCCATTAAATGTATTCGTTTCACTACGGTCCTTGTTATACTCTGGGTTCCTTTTAGTTTTGTTCCCCATCATTTTTGTCACTGTTTTTGAGACATGGACCTTTCATTTTTACCTATCATAGCTGGTTAATCATTGTTTATTTATTCATTTATTTTCCAGTCCGCACTCCTTGTTTTCTCTCTCTATGAACAACAATGTTGTCTCCATTTTTTTTTTGACTGATCTCAAAAACGGGAAAACGGATCACCACTTGCTGTTTTGGTACTGCCATCTCTCATGTGCACTTTTCAAGTGTTGGTTTTAATCCAACAGTGTTGACAAAAGAGGGAAAAGAGTGGTAAAGACAGAATCAAATGATGGGATTAGTGTAGAATTTAAAGCTGGGGAGAACTAGCAGGAGATGATCCAAATTCCAAAAATGGAGTTTTTCAGGATGTTTTTCTCAAACACGGTAACCGGTTGGTGACCGACCACATCAAGTGATTTGTTGAGGTTCGCTAATGGTTCTTCTAATTCAGGGTCATACTAGGGTCACCCTTGGTTATGCTTAATTAGTTCCATATATGATAGGGTCTCGACCTGAAATATGGGTTTGAAATGGGAAAATGTATATTACAGAGACTTAAATGAAAGATAATATTATATGGATTAAAGAAATAACGAGGACCAAAATGATAATATAAGATTGAATTCAATAAAAAAATTAACATTGAAAATTGATACTAATTATACTTGATTTGTGTGCCCTAATTATCTGCGAGAAAATGGGATATGTAATATAATCACAAGGTTATGCTAACAAATGCCTTGACATTCGTTAAAGATTCAAAAAAGGAAATAATTATTTTTTTTAAGGAAAAAAGGAAATAATTGTTAAAATTTTATGTAGAAAAAATTATTTTATAATCTTTCAATAAGTTGAATGCACAATTTTCAAGATAAAATTGTTACTTTAAACTTCTTATCTAATGTTCTTGGACATTTGTTAGCATTTCTCTAATTATAAAGTAACCTTGACAATATAAATAGTTCTTATCAAACTACGATGTAAAACTAATTCACACTATTAGTGCATATTCACTAAACTATTATTATCTATCAAATTAGATTAAAGAAAGATAACATGTACCATTAGAGTAAACAAGTTTTATATTTATTTTTGAATGAGAAATTATAGTTGTTATGTTCGTAATATTTCCTTACTTAGACTTAAACTAAAAGAATAAAAAAAATGCAATTGTTAGTTTTAAAAGATGGTTACAAGTAGGGATGGTTGCAATTGTTCGTAATATCACACTTTTAAAAGTTAAAATATTATACGTCATTATCTTCACCTTCTCTTTTATGTGAGCCGTCACCAAAACTCTAGTTTCTTTCCCTTCATTCATTAAAGAGGCGTGATTTAGAGTTTTTGATCCAAAATCACTCATCTAACTCATTTTTTCCTTTCCCTTTTACTGAAATAAGTGATTTTCACATCTATTTTGTTTTTTCTTTCGTGATTTCGTCGTCTTAGTGCGACGTTGTGTTGTTCGTCGTTTTTGTGCGGCGTTGTTTGTCTTTCTTGTTTTGTTCGGTTCAAATTGTCAGATCGGCTTAGATCCAGTGCATATCCAATCAATGACTTTGGCGTCGTCAACGTTGGAGATCCGGAGACATGAGTATTCCGGAGACTTGAATGTAGTCATATGTGTAGGCTTTTGTACTTTGCCGTTTTATGCTATTGACATGGATATTGTGAGTTCGTTCGCAGATTCATCTTTTTTGTTTTTAGCGATTTGAATTGTATCGATGTACTCTATCGATTTGAATGAATGAATATCATTTATTTTTGTCAAAAAAAGTAGGGATAGGAATAGGCTAGGCCAGCTAGGCTTTACAAGGCCTAAGTCTGACATGTCATATTTTTTTAAAGCCTGGCCTGCAGCTTGTCATAGACCTACTTTTTAGGTCTGACCTTATGAAAGCCAGATACGGCCTGTTAGCCTATTTAAAAGCCTATATCTTATGAACATCTTTAAATAAGCAATGTGATATAAGTTTAAATGGACTAGTGAATTAATAGTTCAATTAGATTAAACTCTCTTTTGATAATCAACACGGGGTTTTAGGAAATTCGACTATATATTGTATCATATTTTTTTTTTGTTGGTCAAATAGCCTAGTGACTAGAGAAATTCACTTTTTAAGATGAATAAGTGGGGTGTCCGGGGTTCGAACCCCTGCACAAATTGTGCATTATCCCTTACCAAATGAGCTAAGCTCATGGGGACATATTGTATCATATTTCTATTCTAGTTTATCATAATACATTTATATATTCATAAAAAATTAATGTATACTAATAAAGTTTAAATTATTGAAAAAGTTTACAAATTTATATTTTAGTTTAAAGTACAAAATGTAATATAATAAATAATATTGTCCATATTACTTAAATAGGGCGGTCTAATAAGCTTAAGAGGCTTTCTGAGAGGCCTGTGACATGACCTTTTAAGCTAAATAGGCTTAAAAAAAAGCCCAGATCTTCTCTATCTAAGAAAAAAGTCTGGTCTGACCCGACCTGTCGTAGGCTAAGTCGTAGGCCCCGGCCTGACCTATTCTGCAAGATATATCTATACAACACAATGAGATGATGTGTTTGATGACGATGGAAAATTATTTTACACCATCATCATCACCACTAATCCCCTAGTGCCTTTTTGTCTATCTGTACAGTCTCTCCCGTGCAATTCTCCGCCGTTGTATTAATCCAACGGTTGATTCACAAAAGGGAAAAAAGTAGCAATTAGATGAGAGAGAAACGAATGTAGCGTCAATTTTCTTCGATATTTTTTTTTGAGATTTCTTCTCCTCTGTCGCTGCTGTGCAATTCTTCTTCTTCTTGTGAATATCAATCATGCAGGTTCGTTCGTTAATTGATGCAATTGATAGTGTCTTTAATTAACTTGCATTGAATTGATTAGTAGGTCTTGTTTGTTGGTGGTTATTTTGGTTAGGGTTATGCAAAATTGGATTTGTGTTCTTGTAATTGTAGCAAGCTTAGCATTGAAATTGGATTTGTTTGTGTTTTTAACGCAGGCATCAAGGGCGAGGCTGTTCAAGGAGTACAAAGAAGTGCAACGAGAGAAGACAGCTGATCCTGATATTCAACTCGTTTGTGATGATTCCAACATTTTTAAATGGACAGCTTTAATCAAGGTATGTTAGTGAATGCTCTCGAAGATTAGAATATGGTTTATGATAGACTATGAAACACGGACACCGAAACATTGACACGCCGACACAGCTAATAATTTGAAAAAATCACATAATTCAGTGTAATTACAAGTGTCGGTGTCAGACACGACACATGTCCGACACTGGGACACGCCTAATCCGAGGAGTGTCCGTGCTTCATAGATGATAGAATATTACCATGTAATTTGATCCGTCACTGTTGTTGTTGTTGAGATGATTTGAAATTTTCTTTGGTTTATGTTGTTTATAATCAGGGACCTTCAGAGACTCCATATGATGGCGGTGTTTTCCAGCTTGCATTTTCTGTTCCAGAGCATTATCCTTTACAACCTCCTCAAGTTCGCTTTTTGACTAAAATATTTCACCCCAACGTGCATTTTAAGGTACGATGGATTGCTCTGTAAGATACTGTCGGATTGTTGTTTGCTGATGCTTTTCACTTTTTATAATACAACTGTATGATTTCTGAAAAGAATTATAGTATTGTTCTAATTTGTTCCACTGATGAAAAAAGTAGTAACATACATATTAAATCAAGTAATCTAACACAAGAAAAGTAGTTTCATATATATATATTTAAACAAGTAGAAGTGCTAATTTTGCAAGATTCCATGTTTGCCCAACGGTTAAGGATGTGAAGTAGTACATCAAGTGCTCAAGTTCTATCTTTTCTGTAACTATAAATCAGTTTAACTATTGAATTGGACTGGACCATTTCTCACAGGTTTGACCGGATGAACTGGAAATCAACCGATTCATGTGCATATCCGGTTGAATACAGTGGCGGACCAGCCAAGGGTCTGGTTCCCGATTTGGCTGGTCGGTCCAGTCTAGTTTTTAAAACTATGGACTGAGGAATTTTTGTTTTAGTGGATGGAAAAAGGTATTAATTTAGAAGGGAGGTAGCTGTCACTTGTAAAGTTAAATAAGGGAGGATAGTGCTTGATTTAAAAATAAAGATGTTTCATGCTTGTGTTATTTGAAGATATTTCATGGGAGATTATTGTAATTTGCCCATAAAAATATCTAGTAGTTGTTCGCATGAAGAGGATGAGGATGTTGCGCTGGATGAGTAGTAAGACTAGACATGATAGGATTAGGAATGACACCATTAGAGAGAGAGTGGGGGTAGCCTATAGTAGAAAAGTTGGTGGAAAATAGAAACCATTAGAAAGGATTTAGAGGTCAATGAGTTGGATCCACATTTGGTTTATGATAGAACACTATGGCGTAATTTGATCCATGTAGCCGACCCCACTTAGTGGGATAAGGCTTGGTTGTTGTTGTTGTTGTTCGCATGAAGAGTGAATAGGGTTTGATACCCTAGTAGTCTCTTCTGTAGAATCAGTGTGAAATCAGGGGCATTCCCAAGTTGGCTTGTTTCGAGTTTGTGGTATAGGAGAATCCAAACATCTTGCATGTGATTGGATTGGTTTTAGATTGGAGTGGTTGTCTTGACTGCCTTCTCTATGATGGGAAGACCAGTGGTGTTGATAAGTTAGAGACTAGTGCCCCTCCCCTTTGAGTTTCATAAGAACTTGTTGGAGACTGACAACACTATTTTGAAGTTGACTTCCTCGTCAATTATTTTTGCTTTCCTTCTGTTCTTTATACGTTTGATAGATAGCTTCATTATATTCAATTGGATTTGTTTTTCTTGACATTTTTTCATGAATACTTTTTAAACTTCTAATAATTTTCCAGACCGGGGAGATTTGCCTTGATATCTTGAAAACTGCTTGGAGCCCCGCATGGACCCTGCAGTCTGTTTGTAGGGCTATAATTGCTTTGATGGCTCATCCAGAACCTGACAGCCCACTGAATTGTGATTCAGGTTGTTAAGCTTTCTGTTTCATATCATTTTTTATTTTTTTTAACTAATTGAGTGGAACGAAAAGAAGCTATATTCTCCTCCCTCCAAATGAATAATAGAACTGCTAAAAAAAGAAACTTGTATTCAGATATGGATCCAATGTAGCATGACTTTATTGTATAGGTGATCAGATTGAAGCTGGCCTTGAGGATTGAGAAACTGCAAAAGATATGCCAATTAACTATCTTCAGACATCTTAAATAAAAAAACTACTCCCTCCGTCCTGAATTAACTGAGCCACTAGCTCATTTCACACATATTAAGAAAAATGTATAAATGAAGGACAGAGAAAAATGGTTTTAAGTGCTTTTCTTAAGTATTGGTGGATTCTCCACTATCATAAATACAAAGTGAAATATATTGAATTGAGAATGATGAAAGTATTATTAATTAGAGTTATAAAGGGAAAAAAGTAATTAATATTGTATTGAAAAGTAAAATGGCTCAGGGACACTTTTTTTTGGTAAATGGCTCAGGGACACTTTTTTTTGGTAAATGACTCAGTTATTATGGGACGGAGGGAGTATTTTTAAACATCATCATACTTATCAATTATGCTCGAGAGAATTGGATTTGACGTTTCACTTAATGATGGCCCTTTTATTCTTTGACTGTGCTATTTGAATTTACATGCATGCTTCCAGATTTCCGTTGCTCATTATAGAATTTCCTAGTAGCACTAGCATGTAGAGTATAATTTGGAAGATAAAGAACTTCAATCCTTAAGCCCACAACTCATATACACCTTAATTTTTTTGTGCTGAAACAAAAAGAAAAGTGAACTGTAAACTTGTAATCTAGTTGGAAAGAAAGACATTTCTCACTTATTTTCTTTTGGTGGTGCAGGTAATCTTCTACGTTCAGGTGATGTTAGAGGGTATCAGTCCATGGCAAGAATGTACACTAGGCTTGCAGCAATGCCAAAGAAAGGCTGATCGATTTCTGATCATTTCTGTTCTATGTTTGTCTAGTTAACAAGTTAGCAATTGATATAGCAGTTCATTGTTCAAATCTTAATTTGTTTAAAATGTATACATTTTATGTACGAATGGTTTTCGTTGTTTTAAGATGTGTATTGAAGTGGTGACTTGTACAGAGTGTCGATTTGCTTTTATATATCTGTACTTTGGCTAGAATTGAGCTCTGTAATCAACATGCTTGAATAATATTTGGATTGCTTCCATTTTTATGAAAGTCATATTTCAAGGTTGACATTTAGCTTCTCCTGTGCTGATAATTTTAAGTACAGTGGAACGTAGTGTGCCAGCCCAATTACTTCCATGGTTTGACTGATGGTGATAATTCTTATTCCTTCTGGAGGAAGCATTTGGCTTCTTCCCAGCGGATGAAGCATTGGATTATTGACTACACCATTTATTATCTATTAATGGATTCACTTATCTGATGGTCTTTGATCTCCATGGAAGAAATAGGCTTTTCATGGAGGTCATAGTGTATCCTAAGCGCAAACCATGCCACTCTTTGCATCATCCCACCAATCTGCCAAGCAAAAACACTAGTGTTTTCAGCCTTAAATAATTCAACCAGCCTCCATAAACTGGTAAATTTAACGATTGCAGTCCGAATGATTTACCTTTGAAAAGCAACCTAGGTAGCCTTGGAAAGAACTTGAATTTTTAGCGTGTCTATTGCACTGACATACTTTGCACGAGAAGGGAAAGCAAATACCCAACTCCAATTCTGTTTCAATTCATTTTTATTCTTAATGAGAAAAGTTAGATTAGAGGAGACATGCCTCATGCAAGTGAACTATCCATCTCATTGATGATTAAATTTTGGGTTAAATAAGTTTTTCGTCCCTATAAATATAGCGAATATTGATTTTCGTCCCTAAAAAATTAAACTGGATGTTTTCATCCTCATAAAAAAGTTTATTTTGCTTTTTGTCCTTAAAGCCCAATTTGTGTTCATGTAAATATCAAGATTATAACTCTTTTATATTCAAATTGTATCTATATTATGTTCGTTTATTATGTTCAACATTTGTATATTCTTATTGTGTTTAAAAAATTCAAAAATATGTCAAAATTATATTCATTAGGGACTAAAAATAAAATAAAAAGTTGTGAGGATGAAAACATTCAGTTTAATTTTTTAAGGACTAAAATCAAAATTCACAATATTTATAAGGATGGAAAACTTATTTAACCCTTAAATTTTTTACTGGATCAATTTCGCTTGTAGTTCCTCCTACCATGCCCGTGAAATAAGTATTGATTTTTTATTTGTTATTTAACTAGTTTTTTTTTTCTATTGGAGTTAATTCTTTAAGCCATGTCAAGCATTAAATGTGGATACCATTTTTCAAAACGAGATTCAAAACATTAGTTTATCAAGTTCTGGGGTCTAGCCCTTTTTGCTAGATCCAACTCCTTTAATAAATAAGTATTGATTTATACGGAAAAAAGAAGAAATAAATATGAATTATTTATGAAAATACAAGAATACCTAAAAATTTAAAAATATCAATCAAAATCAATTTATTTGAACTCAATGAAATTAAACTCAACATTATTATATACGAACATGAATATTTTATGTAAGCGTAGTTATCAATGCAAAGAGCCAAAGACATACACTCTCCCCCGCCCCATTGGTTTACCTTGCAATCAAGAGAAAAAGCTCGTTTCTTTTGCTACACTCTCACCGGTATTTCCCTTAACCAATCACACATATAACTATGGTTCTTGTGATAATAACATGGACTAGAGGATACATTAAACAGAAAATCATAACACGACACACATAATGATACAAAGGCAACTTGAATGACCCAGAGTGAGTTTGTTTATAATTTTACAATCCGGGCACAAGTTGGGGCTTTAGAAACTTGTCAAACCAATCAGATGACTCTTTCACCATGAATTTCGTTACTTGGTGCTCAATTCCAGGTTCTGCAATAAACTGCATGTCAAAGCAATCAATTACAAAGCTTTAGTTCAAGTGACCACATTACCATTTCTATGATTATTAGTAGTTTAAAATTAAATGGTGCAACATTGGAAATGAAAATTGCAAGTTACAGCCAATGTCAACTCTAGGCTTTTTTTTCTCTTCAAATTGATGAGGGAAGTCCACATTTGGCAGGCGTGAGATTTCTCAACAAAGTGATACTGACCATACAATATGAGTACATACCTGGAAATTATCTGCGCGGTGAAAAACTTCGTATGCCTGGCTTGCTTCTGCCATCGGGATTTCCAAGCCGGCAAGGGGACACCTAGGATCTTCCGCACCTAAAGTTAGGAACACCCAAGTGAATGCTTCAATTCCAAGTTAAAATCAAAACCCCCAAAAGTATCTAAATTGACTAATACTGATGGATAGGTCTAATAAGTAATTGATATATCATTATGAAGTGCAAAACTTGTATTGCAGTGCTTTCAACACATCAATTTGCATATGAATATTGTTTCCAACTACAATTTGGAAATGTTGAATAAACAATAAGCATGAGGATCTTACCATTGAGAATAAGCAGAGGACGTGGTGCAATTGATGGAATTGAGTAGGGGGAATCAAACTGGGAAGATAAACCAGGAGCAATCCTGTCCCACACCTGATTCAGAAATATTAACTCCTGAGGTTAGTATCTATTCCCAAACACTTAAATTTGAATAACAAAGACAACCTCTATATGGAAATTCTGTCCAGGGATAAATAACAAGCAATTAATCGATGCATATAGCAATTCATATGGAGTCTCGAGACAATTATAGCTGGAATTGTAAAAACTTAGCTGACCTTCTCCACCACTTCTTTGTCAATAGCATCTTTGCCCAAATCATCACGAGCCACTGTAAGCATGAACTCAACTCAAGAGCATTAGGATGTAATTTCCAAGGCACGTTTAGAATAGTTGTTCAGTCATTCATTGCTGGTAATGCTTGCATAAGTACCCAATAGGACCGAGATTCATATCATAACATAACCCCCTTCTATACACTTTTCCAACTTCACCATATGATTTAATCCATAGGCTGTCTACCATAATTTATAAATAACAAATCGTAAACGAGAACATTAATCTTCTAAGATATTGTTTGAACATTACATATGAAATCCTAACTATGATTTATGAAATCATAATACACAAAAACTGGTATGATTACTGGGTTATATGACTAGAACAGTGATTCCATTTTATATAAATCTGAATGAAGTGGTAGAAGCAATAACTATAAGGCAATAATAAACACGTGAAAGGCAAAAAGGAATTTCTCAAACAATACATTATAATACCTTCAAAAACAGGCTTTATACTTTCAACTCGAGCCTGCCACTTATCGTTGTCAATGGCCCATCGAAATCCCTACAAGTATATGATGCAAAAAGGTGAAGTTTTTGTCTCATAAGCACATCTTTTAAAATATAAGCTTCATTCAATAATACAATGTCACCTGAACACCGATCAGAGGAGAAACCACAGCATAGCGAGTATCAGCAGCTGTAACAAACCATGCATGCATTCCTGAATCAAAGAAATGAAGAATTATGTAAGTGATGAGTCACAACAAACCTTGTATCTGACATGTTCCTATCAAGTTTCAACTTCTCTCAGCCAACCTCCAAGGGATATTCCAGTGATTCCTATCTTAGAGGGGTCTATATCCTCTCTCTGTGTTAGATAATCTGCCAATTTAATCAAGTCCCATACCTGACAGATCAAGGAATAATACACAGTTTCTGAGTCAAAGTTAATCGCGAGTTCAAATGGCCCTTGATACCACGAACTACATAACTACAGGTCAACCAAATAATTTGGGGCACAAAAGTGGTCTCAGTTAAACAACAAAGCAGCGTGATACATAAGGAGGGACTATACCGTGTCATATATGTATGGCATTGTGTTTCCAGTTTTCCATGCGGAAATAAGAGCCTGTTTTTTTTACCCCGAGGCAAGACAAAAGCGAAAAATAAATTATCAGTTTGGAATTTTAAGTGGATTATTTGTGTCTGAAAATATTTAAGGAAAAGAGTTATTTTCTATAGGGCAACTTTCGTTCAGTTTATTCCGAATCACTACGTCTACAATGTCAATACCGTATAATTTATGTATGAAATTCCTCTGTCTGGAATTCGTTACAACAATAAATGAGTTAGTTTGCAAATCAAAATCTATTTTGGAACTAAAAATTTACTGAGTAACTTACTTTATTACCATTATTTTGAATATGTCCCACTAAAGTCCCCCATCACTAAATCTAATGATTTCAAATCAAATCAATTTCTAAATGTTGTTGCTCCGAATAGATTGATGTTTGAACATAAGCTAAATCTTTGCCCTAAATAACATAGTACAATTCATTGGAGTTGGACATAACCTATGCATCACACACATTTTAGATTGAACACGTGTTAGCTGTCGTACATGTTGTCTGACATACGTTAGTATTCTACAATAATTAACACGATACTAACCAATACATGTAGTTACATTTAGTTACTTCTAATTTCTATAATTTTTATCTTTGTTTATGTGTCGTATCTGGTGCTTGTGCCGGTGCTTCATAGATTAGAACTAAAACAGTTAAGTGAAGTAAAGAAAGCAAATCAAACACATACATCACGATAGGTGTTTATGTCCTTCGCACGTTCACCATGGTAACGAGAATCAACTGAAATTGCTATATATCCCCTCGAAGCATATGCCTGAAACAAGAAGCACAAAAATAGAAACCAAAGACAAATTAAATCCACAATATAATAATTAAAAAATCACAAATCTTATTTCATTGGAGTAGAACAAAATGAGCGATGAGTGAAGCAGTGAAAATGCAGTATAACAACCTCAAGCAATGGACGCAGAGATTCTTTATGCGAATTTGTACTGTGAAGGAAAACAACTGCAGGCCTTCTTCTCTGCTTATCACTTTCCTTTAAGCTCAAAATCAACACAGGCAGCCATCCTTGATCACCTTCCTTCAAAATCAACAAACATAATTATTCTCTAGATATATTAGATACAATATTAATCATACTAGTTAATTAGACTAATTACTAATTAGTTAGTTAGTTAAACTAGTTAATTGTGAAATACAGGCTTTATTATTGTATGTAATGACAATTCAACTCGAGAGAAATCAAATTAATTAGTTAATTAATTATAATTACCTCTATAGTTAGATAGAGATTCTCCTCCTTGAGCAAATCTTTGAAGTTCACAATGACTTTCTTTGGACAAGACTTCAAAATCTCCTGCTATAAAATTGTTAATGTATTGAACAAGCAAATGAAGAAGAAAATCGAAAATGAGTGTTGAAACTTGAAAACCTCATCAACTGATGGAGGAGGGTTATGCACAACTGGTTTTGCAACTTCGACGGTCAACGGAACTGAAACAAACATATATAATAAACGAATATCATTTCTAGAGAAGAAAAAAAGAATCATTGCAGAATCAATACATAGCGATCGAGATTGTAATAGTACCTTGAGGAGGTCTTCTGCTGCGGAGGATTTGAAGAAACTCTGATCGGAACTTGCTCTGAGCTTCAATGGCTTCCTTTTCTTCCATTTTGGAATTAACTTTTGTGACACTTATTTTCTCTTTGTTTATCAATCAATCGATTTATAAACACTAGTAGCATGTTTTAAATATATAAAGAAAAATTAATAGTATAATTATTAAAACGACACAGAAACTGGACAAATACATCTATTAGTTTAGTTGGTTGCTTGTTTATCATGCTTTTGTGTTTCCCGCCATTACTTTGACTCTAGTATTTTTATTGGTCCCAAAAACATCCGTGTGCTTTTAAACAAAATAGTGTCGGGCCAAATAACACCGTTACGTATTTAAGTATAAATATACTTCATTATCTAAAAAAAAGTATAAATGTACTTCATCTTTCCCACTTAACATCAAGATTCTTTTCAAAATTCTACATTCATTAGCTCTCACTTGTTGAAAAAGCTATTCCTCAAATTTCCCCATGAAAGGTTAAAATATTAACGGTCTTGCTAACGAGCGTCTTCAAAACATTCTTTAAACATTTTAAATTAAGAAATTATTCCATAAAAAAATCAAATAGTTCATTTTCAATGTATTGATTACATAAATTTTCACAAAAAATTACGATCTAAGAAACACTCGTTAGCATTGCCTAAATATGAATAATCCAAAATTTGAAGTTTATTGATACACTTGTTTTTAAATCAATAAATTCATGATCATTTTCATGAAATAAATAACTATTTATCGATTTTTATATTTTAGTAAATATCATTTCATAAGAAAAAACATAATTTTATTATTTATAAGAAAATCATACTAATTTTTTAAATTTAATCATAAAAAATAATCAATATTAACTATTATGAGTAATAAAATTTCATAAAAATTAAATTCTATTTAGAAGACATTTTTGGTAAATAATATTTAGTTATTATAATTATAAAGGTTAAAAAATATTTATTTTTCAAAAAAAATTCATTTAGCTATTAATTAAAGACCTATGTACCAGTACACTTGCTTTTTGAGTATTGCATAGAAATTGTCGTTGATTTTTTTTATCATTTATTTTATTTTTAAGGAATTATCATTGAATTTAGATTTTTTCAGGAAGCTAAATAATATGTTTAGGGAAAATAACATTCACCTCCCATGAGATAGGTTGAAATATCAATAACACCTCACTAGTTTGCCAATAAAGAGAAGTGCTCATATTCACCTAAAAAAAAGAAAAGAGAGAGAAGTGCTAATATCTCTTGCTACTTTGCTAATGCGCATATCTCTTGTTACAGTCTCAGTAGTTCCCTTAACCAATCACACTCTAAAGGCGCACGTGCATACAAAACAGATGAATCATGTCTCTTGGCCATAATTCAGACACACAAAGAACTATGGTTCTGCATTTTATTGCGATAATAACATGGACTAGAGGATACATTAAACAGAAAATCATAAAACGACAAACATACAATGATACAAAGACAACTGGAATGATCCAGAGTGAGTTCGTTTATAAGTTTACAATCCGGGCATAAGTTGGGGCTTTAGAAACTTGTCAAACCAATCAGATGACTCTTTCACCATGAATTTCGTTATTTGGTGCTCAATTCCAGGTTCTGCAATAAACTGCATATCAAAGCAATCAATTGCAAAGCTTTAGTTCAAGTGACTTCATTACCATTTCTATTATTACGAGTAGTTTGAAATTAAATGGTTGCAGTCAATGTTAAATCTAGGCGTTTTTTTCAAATTTATGATGGAGTCCACATTTGGCAGGTGTGAGATTTCTCAACAAAGTGAGTGACCATACAAAGAGTGCATACCTGGAAATTATCTACACGGTCAAAGTTTTTGTGTGCCTGGCTTGCTTTCGCCCTTGGAATCTCCAATCCGGCAAGAGGACACCTAGGATCTTCCGCACCTAGAGTTAGGAACACCCAATTGAATGCTTCAATTCCAAGTTAAATCAAAAAGCCCAAACGTATCTAAGTTGATTAATACGTATGCATAGGTCTAATAAGTAATTGATATATAATTAAGTAGTGCAAAACTTGTATTGTAGTGCATTCCACACATCAATTTGCATATGGATATTATTATTTCCAACTACAATTTGAAAGTGTTGAGTAAACAACAAAATACAAGGATCTTACCATTGAGAATAAGCAGAGGACGTGGTGCAATCGATGGAATTGAGTACGGGGAATCAAATTGGGAAGCTAAACCAGGAGCAATCCTGTCCCACACCTGATTCAGAAATATAAAATCTCAAGGTTAGTATCTAGTATCTACTGCCATTTGACTTACAAAGACAAAGCTCTATATGGAAATTCTGTCCAGTGGATGAATAACTAGCAATTATAGTAGATTAATGTACCATAGCACCATCAATTGTCAAACATGTTTTCTTAAAGTAGTAAACATATCAAAGCATATGGAAATTCATTTGAAGTCTCGAGACAATTATAGCTGGAATTATAAAAACTTAGCTGACCTTCTCCACCACTTCTTTGTCAATAGCACTTTTGCCCAAATCATCACGAGCCACTGCATACATGAACCCAAGAGGACCAGAGCATTAGGATGTACAAATTACCAAGGCACATTTAGAATATCTGTTTAGTTGTTCATAGCTGGCAAACTTGAATAAGTACCCAATAGCACCCATGTTCATATCATATTTTCCTTCTAGGTCTTACTTTTAAACACGATTCCAACTTCACCATGTACTCTAATCCATAGGTAGTATATTATAATTTATAAATAATGAATCATAAACTAGACCATTGCTCTTTTAAGAAATTGATTGACATTACATATGAAATCCTAACTATAATTTATGAAAGCACTGCGCATAACAAACCGGTACATGGTTACTAGGGTTATATGAACAGTGACTTCCATTTTATATAAATCTAAATGAAATAGTAGGAGCAATAACTAAAGCAAAGCAAAAAATACGTGAAATTCAAGAAATTTCAGAAACAATACATCATCGTACCTTCAAAAACCGGCTTAATACTGTCAACTCGAGCCTGCCACTTATCGTTGTCTATGGCCCATCGAAATCCCTGCAATATGATGTGAAAGTGTTGAAATTGTTGTTTCAGAAGCACATCTTGTTAAATATAATCCTCATTCAATAATTCAATGTCACCTGAACACCAATCAGAGGAGCAACCACAGCATAGCGAGTATCAACAGCTGCAGCAAACCATGCATGCATTCCTGAATCAAGGAATAATGTAAGTGATGTGTCACGATAAACTTGGTATCCAACATATTCCTCTCAACTTCTCTCAACCAACCTCCAAGTGATATTCCAGTAATTCCTATCCTAGAGGGGTCTATATCTTCTCTCTCTGTTAAATAATCTGCCAATTTAATCAAGTCCCACACCTGCCAGATCAAGGAACAATAGTATAATACATCATTTCTAACCCAAAGTAATCATGGTTCAAACTGCGAATGCTTTCGTCGATGGAGCTACAGGTCAACCAAATCATTTGGGGCACAAAGTGGCTAAGTTAAACAACAAAGTAGCATGATAAACAAGGAAGGAATTTACCGTGTCATATATGAATGGCATTGTGTCTCCGGTTTTCCATGCGGATATAAGAGCCTGTTAATTTTACCCCAAGGGTTAACCAACAAAAGTGAAAAACAAATCATCAGTTTTGAATTTATAGGAACTACTTACGTTTCTCGCTGTGAAGGATCTCAAGAAGTAATATTGCAGAAAAATAGTTTTCTGTCAAAAAACAATAGTGACTTCTATTTTCCTACATAACACAGTGCAATTCATTGATTGAAAAATATATACCACCAACATTCGCGGTCTGACACAACACTTACGGTGACTTCTATTTTCTCAAGTTATTATCAATATCTATGTGTCAGTCTCGTGTGTCTGTGTAAGTGCTTCACAGACTATAACTAATCGTAAGCAGAGGAAAGCAAATACATACATCGCGATAGGTGGTTGCGTTCTTTGCACGTTCACCATGGTAACGAGAATCAACCGAAATTGCTATATATCCTCGCGAAGCATATGCCTGAAACACAAAGACCAAAGCCAATCAATTATGATAAATCCTATTTCATAGAAGTAGAACAAAATGAGTGATGATTGAAGCGGAGAAAATGTAGTAAGCAACCTGAAGCAACGGAAGCAGATATTCTTTATACTTGTTTGTACTGTGAAGGAAAACAACTGCAGGTCTTCTTGTCTGCTTATCGGTTTCCTTCAAGCTCAAAATCAACACAGGCAACCGTCCTTGATCTCCTTCCTACAAAATCAACGAATATTTCAACACTCTGTTGTCCCTATGAAATCAAATTAATTAAATAACTACCTCTATTGTTAAGTAGAGATTCTCCTCCTTTAGCAAATCATTGAAGTTCTCAATATCTTTCTTTGGACATGATTTCATAATCTCCTCATCGGTTGATGGAGGAGAGTTATGCACTACTGGTTTTGCGACTTGGACGGTTAACGGAACTGAAATATATATAATAATTAACAAACGAATTTTTCATTTCTAGAAGAAAATAAAAGAATGGTTGGAGATCGTTGTACCTTGAGGAGGTCGTCTGTTACGGAGGATTTGAAGAAACTCTGATCGGAATTTGCTCTGTTGTTCAATGGCGCCATTTTCTTCCATTTTCGGAGATTCTCTGTGAGTGTGAGCCTGAGCGATTATGGGTCGTGTTGCATGCCTTTTGAATTTATAATTAATAAAGAAATTAGTAGTTGTAGCAGTTAGAGGTAGGCACGTGTCGCTTAAAAGAGTTAGCACGTGCAGTTTTGGGAGTGGGTAAGCAGGTGCAACTTTCATCATTTAGCTGAACTGAATGGATGAATAAGGTGGGTGGGTGGTGGTACTAATTATGGGTAGCTTCCTCCGATTGTCTCGTTTCTTAATCTGCAACAAGACAAAAAAAATTGGATCTGGATTCACTGCAGTCAAGTGAACCACGCAGTTGAGAAAGTAGATCGTTAGATCAAATCAACGTTGCCGATGATATCACTTCACATCCTGCAAGTGTAAATCGCATCCATTGACTTAAACCTCACTTTTCTCGGTGCAGACACGAATAACCACTGAACGCTGACTTGCTTCGTCTCCCCCACGTTCTCCGCCGTTGTTGCTGGTGTTTCCATTGTTCAATGAAAATATTTGAAAATCAGATTGAATTGGAATTTGAGTTGAGTTTGCGTGAGGGAAATGGAATGGGTTTAGATGTAACACACAACACAACAGTGTCAGTTAATTTGAAATGTGAAGGATATAATGTGTTGTTGATGAGATAAAGTCAGTTGGTTGGAAGGTGTGCCCTACAACTTAGAGGAACTTGGTTCGAGACCCAGCACCAAGAGAAGAGATAAAGTGATGCCATCAGGAACGTTAATTTGATCTAATGGTCTATGTTTTCAACTGCAGGATGACCGTGTGGTTCACTGACTGCCGTGAATCCGGATCCAAAAAATTTAACTTTTCTCTCTCCTCATTTATTACTCTTCCATTATCATTCTCCTAAAAAATATGTTTTTTATAACTTTTCGTTTTAGTTTCTTTAACAAAATTCTTCAATTTTTAGTCCTTCAAATTTTATTCATCTTTATTTTTGGTCTTCGTTTAAAATAAACTCATATGTAAAATACATGTTTTTAAATAAAATTTTGTAGAAAATATTATAATACTATAAAAATCTCTCCCAAAAATATTAAAATTTTTAACAAATCATGAATTAAATATAATTTTTTTATATTTTTCTTTGAAAGAATCATATTTAATTTATGTTTTGTTAAAAAATTCTATTTTTTTGGAGTAATTTTTACAATATTCAACATATTTCTATGCAATTTCATTAAAAAATGACTTAAAAATAGAGACCAAAAGTAATTATTGAAAAATTTATATGGTCTAAAAGTCGAAGGAAAATTTTAAAAGGACTAAAACAAAATAGGCTTAATTAATTTGCCGGTCCCTTAACTTATTTCTTTTATTCAATTTGGTCTCATAAGTCTTAACTTTCTCAAACACTCTCAAACACGTCTCTTAACTTATTTCTTTTATTCAATTTGGTCCAATTTTGATAATTTTAATCCCCTAAAAAAAGACCGTTGGATTACGGAGGTCTATGAAACTTTATAGTGTATCACCACCAGCTAATTTATTTACTTTCTTCTTCTTCATCACTAAACCCAGCAAATTTCATCTTAAAATTGCAGGAAAAAAAAAATCCAGAAAAAGGCTGGCTTCGATTTAATCATCATCTTCATCACTAATCCTTCGATTTTTTTCTCTTATGGAATTCCTTTACTTCTTCTCCATAACTTTTTTTCCAATTCATTCACCCTTCTTCTCTCAACGTTGGCTTCAATTTACCCTTTTTTAATAGATCGTACCCTTTCATTAAAAAAACCCACCTTTTTTTCACAAAAAATAGTTTATCCTAAACTTTCATTCCCACCTGCAACAATCAGATCTGAATGTGACTCTCCCTCAAGAACAGTAAGCTCTCCACTACCATATGAATATACTCCTTGCTACCACTATTCTTCACATCTACAATGATTATTCCACCCTTGCTTTGATAGATTGGGTAGAACCTCAAAATCCCCAATTGGCCTTTCATCCGAACTTCCAATTGATTTGTGCCGACTTCGATTGTGTTTGCATGTTGTTTCTTGTTGTTTGGTGTGTTTTAGTTATCTGGTGTTTTGCTTTTCTTCTGGTCGCTAGCTGTTTGCTGGTAGAGGGTTTTTTTTCCTGTTTTTTTGGTGTTTCTGTTTTGTTCATAATTTCACGTTCTAGAATTCAAGAGTTGCGTTTTTGCAAAGCTTTGTGTGAAACTTAGAGCTATAGAATTGAGGAGTTGCGATTTTGTGAAACTTTGTCCGAATCTTGGAACGAGCTTCGATCTATGAATATGAATAAGAAATAAATTGCAAGTTTGAATTTGGGAGAAAAGGTTTGATATGAATTTGTTTAGTTCTTTTTTTGGATTTGTATGGTTTAATTTGTGAGTTTTTTTTTATTTGCGGTGTTTAATTTTATTTTTCTAGGTTTTTATGAGATATGTGAAGAATTTTTATGGGATGATGAAGGTTGAAAGAAGATGAATAAAGTAAAAAATTAGGTGTTGGTGATATAGTGTAAAATCTGATAGACCTTGTAATCCAACATTTTCTTTTTTTAGGGGATTAAATTATCAGAATTGGACTAAATTGAATAAAAGAAATAAGTTAAGGGACATGTTTGAGAAAGTTAAGACTTATGAGACCAAATTGAATAAAAGAAATAAGTTAAGGGATCAGTAGATCAATTAAGCCAACAAAATATTAATATATTTATAAGGATCAAAACATATTTAACTCTGTAATCAATTTTTTTTTCTAGATTTATTGAAAAACCAACGTATCAAATTTATTATAATTTATATATCTAACCAAATAATTATATTTAAATGGTTGATGAACTTATCCATAAAACAAATCAGTCAAACTTTATTGGGTTAAATAAGTTTTTCATTAATATAAATATAGCAATTTTTTATTTTAGTCCCTAAAAAGTAAAATGAGATGTTTTCACCCTCATAATTTTTTTGTTTTAGTTTTGGTCCCTATTTATTATAATTTTGAGATATTTTTAAACATAATATGAATACGTAAAAGTTTAACATAATAAACAGACATAACATGAATACATCTTAATCATAAGAGTTTTTTTTTTAGTAATCATAAAATAATTATAATTTTGACATTCATATGTTTGGAGTAAAAATAATGTTTAGAGGGAGTATATATAACTGTGAGTTCTACTATGGTTCACTTTCTTAGGTGGTACATCATGGATCATTATTTAAAATTATTAAAAATAAAAACTCAAGATCATTCTCACATCTACATTTAAGATAATGATTTTATTGATGTCAGTTTAATAACTATTACTTATTTATTTTTCGTTGTTTTAATCAAATTGATAACAATTTAATCAGTGTCTACATCAAAAAATAATTAAATTACTATTTCAATCGTAAAAATAAGAAAGGTCTTTTTTTATAAGAAAGGTCGTTAATATCTACTATCAAGAGACAATGTATGTGTTCATTAGAGTTTTAAATATTTTTTTATTATTAGTACATTGTAGACCACTTGTAAAGGTGATTCATATTAAAATTTCTCTATATAATCCTATATATGTAAAAGGGATACACAATATTAGCTAGTTTTATTCTTCTATTTTCACCATTTGCTTAAAAGAAATACAACAATATCTCAACTATTTTTACATCCATTGGCCGCAACATCTATTGCAAGTTTGCAACACTCTACTCTAAAAATATTTAAATAAAAGTAAAAAAGAAAGATACAAAAATACTTGAAGGGAGTAGACAAGGATAAACAGCAGAACTTAACATCTACCTCATTAAAATTGTCAAAAAAATCTATAAAAGTAAAACTTTGTCAAAGAGAAAAGAGTATAGATATATATATAAAAAAAAAAAGGAAAAAAGAACCTTTGCAAATACATTCTCTTGTTATTATTCCTTATTTCAAATATAAATGTCACCTTATTCTCTATTTTATTTTTACTCTTAAAATATATTCCATCAATTAATTTTTAATTGATTTTCTAGAGCTTTCTATTAACATACAACTAATAAACTTTACTATATTTTACATGACTATAATTTTTTCTTTTTATAATAACCTTAATAATTTATTATCTTATTCTAATTGTTAAGTTACAACGGTTTATATGTTTACGTGGCTTTGTAAGGATTACACCTTGTGGGTTTTTCTTTCTCTATTTACCATTGTTTTTTTCGTAAGTAAGGAATCTTCCGTGTGCAACTGTGAAGACTTAAATAGATGATAAGGTCTGAGGTTCAAACCTCAAACACCACAAAAAAAAAAGGATGACAAATGTTAAATGGATGATAAGGTTTGGGGTTCAAACCCCATACACCACAAAAAAAGGATGACAAATGTTTCCTAAAAGTTTTAACATTGTTGCATATCCATATTTTTATTCGAACTCAGGACTTTGATTAAACTAAAAAACACTCGTGTCATTTCATCAAAATCACTATTTCTTCTAATGTATTTCTATTATTTTGCTTTTATTTCACGACAAACTAACTTTTTTTAAATAACTGATTACTAAATTTGTTATTAAAAAATAATCATCTCGTCGTTGAGTCTTTTATCATAAAATTTATATATAAATAAAATTAATTTTGACCTAGAAAGATAGATAATTCATTAATATATCCTTTTTAGAGATCAGAGTTATTATGCTTATTGCTTACCAAACAAAATAATAATGTCTTCTACCGAGAATACATGACAGAATGAATATAGGGACATCGGTAGTTAATATCAACGAAGCTTCAGCTCATGGCTTTATCATGATCAAAATACTATTACTGTGTTCTTTGTTACGGTAGTACTTTGTTTTTTGAAGGATTGTTACGGTAGTACTTATTTGTCACAATGTTAACAAGATGATAACAAAAAATTGAGGAAGCGTTATTACACTCCAGTGAGAGAGTCAATAACAAACATGTATCAATACTCAATATGATCCAAATTCTAAAGGAAGATGTCTCGAAAAATATTAAGCAAGTGGTACCAAGATATAGTGAAAACATGTGAGACCCCACCAATCACCATTTAAGGTTTAAACTCGTATAGATTCCCTCAACTTGAAAATACACAAGTGAGTTTTAATAGTGAGATCTATCACCCTGATGTTGAATTCCGACATGAAATGATATGAATATGAGTACTTGTGCCTTATAGCGGCTATATTTCGGAGATAAGTTTGTACGACCAAAAATGGGTTTTCGGTGGACATTACATAGTGTTATCAATATCCTTGAAAAGTTGAAATTAAACACAAAAGTTATCTGTGTCCATGCCAAGACTTGGTTATCAACGTTACTAAAGAGGTTCCAGCTACATGCAGTTGAGTCAAGTTGATAGTTATTCCAGACAAAATATTTGAAAGAGATTGGGACCAACATCTAACTATAGGCACATGAGCAGCATCACTTACGGGCTGCACAACAAAACTGGTAACCTTTTCTTAACTCCAATATACAAGTAAGGTCACTAGGAAGTCCTTCACAATTCAAATTCAGTCCTGTCAAAAGAAAAAGGAAGTCTTTCACGATACATCAGATTACCATTTCCGGTTGTTCAATCCGCAGGCAACCTCAATGAAAGATCAGTAGTATCATGTCCATTAGTTCTTGCATAGGTAGCCACTGGGATGGAGCAATTGGCAGTGCAGTTGTTGAGAAGAATCCCCTTAGTTTCAGCAACCCTATCACCATTGTTTTTAGGTGTTTTCTCGATACTCACATCTTTCTTCACTGATGAAGAGTGCATTGTTTCTACAAATTTATCGATAGCTAATATTAGTAAATGAAAATTAGTGAAGTATATTTCTTAATATAGAAGTTTGAGGGATTAAAGGAACAAAATAGATTATTATTCTTGCAGTTGCCCAGGTTACTGATATTAAATAAAAAATTAAAGCTACTTTTAGGGTCACATTAATCATTTCAAAGTATTATAGTATCCAATCAAACATATGGCTAAAGATGAACTAAGGAAATAAAATTTCAGGAACCACCCGCCATTCTGGGAAAAAATAAAAGAAAGTGAAGTGCAGTGCTTCTCAACAATTGGCATCTGTTGTTTCTATGCCATTTGTATTAATTTAACCGTCATTAAGGAGTAAGGACAACACAGTTAAAGAATACGAAG
>Ga0315915_1002681_pt1 | contig 22513 bp, 15 predicted proteins | sample MpolbnodulesMG_FD_207738 | JGI IMG/M metagenome (GOLD analysis project Ga0315915, IMG submission 207738) | Medicago polymorpha root nodule microbial communities from Los Angeles, California, United States - branched nodules | ecosystem: Host-associated > Plants > Roots > Nodule | place: USA... | reverse complement strand
TCCTATTATGTCTAGTTTTATCACTCATCCAACACAACATCTCCAACTCTGATACGCTTACTTGATTCTCATGTTGGTTCTTAACCACCCAACACTCTGTACCATACAACATTATGGTCTGAATCTTACTTGATTCTCATGTTGGTTCTTAACCACCCAACACTCTGTACCATACAACATTATGGTCTGAATGTTGTCCGATAGAATTTTCCTTTTAACATTAGATTATGTCCTTAACAATGTAGTTTCCTTTGATTTTAGTCCATTAGTAGTCCTGTCACACAAAAAGTGTTAATGTGGAATGAATCTTGTCCCGTGAATTTTTTTAATGACATTGTAAAAACAAATTTCACAATATTTTTTTACTAATATTAACTGAGGGACTGAAATCAAAGATCTATCAACTGTTACAAACGGAAATCATACATAACCCTATTTTAATTAATTTAATTTGTATTCTTCCTGTTTTCAACTCAATGTTCATTTATCTTCATCACTTCAATTCAATATTCATCCATCTTCAATTCTACATTTAAAATAAATAAATAAATAACTAACGGGTTAAATATACAAAAAAAATAGATTGTGATTTCAATGAGTACCTTTAGTAGAAATTCCAAAAGTTATCGTGCTCTTGAACGTTAGGGGTAAGCTAGCCTTTGCTGTTAATGTTCTGAAATAACTTTCCGAGACTAAAACAATATAAGCATAAATGGAAAGGTTATATATGTAATGCAAAGAAATAAAATTAAAAATAGTAATGAGGATTAGCAACAATAAAAGAAAAAATTGTTCCGTAAAGGAAATCTTAGCTTAGCTTATTGAAAAGGAAAATTGCAGAAAATAAAAGTATGGGCTGCCTCCATTCAACGTTTGTTTTTTTTGTCTTTAGCTTGGCGAAATGGGTTGCCTCCCATTCAGCGCGTCTTTTACGTCTCGAGCCTGACGGATCTCATGGGTTGCCTCCCATGCAGCCCTTGTTTTTAACGTCTATTAGCTCAATGCCTCAACCCTATTAGGGTAACTTGTATAAAAGAAAGAATGCATCATCCTTTTCTTTCCTCTTGTTTGGAAGGATGACCATCAATTTGACATAGAGAGGTAAGTGTTCACATGCTCCCCTCAGTAGGATTTCAGAATTAATGTCCTTCCTTCTTTCATAACAATGACTCTTTCTGCCAATGAACCTTCTTTTGTGTCTCTGATGTAATGAAGGTCTTGTCTGCTTCCACCACTGCATCCTCCACTACTTCTAATGGATTTTTAATTGATATATATGCAAGTGTTAGAGTGACATTTAATGGTTTTACCTGAACTCCTTCGATCTTTCTTATTAGCAATGATGGGATAGAGTTAATCCCTTCACCAAGACCACACCGAGCTTCTTTTATGGACAACATCCCAATAGAATTGAAACTTTCTGGGTCCTTATTCTTTTGAGGTAGCCGTCCTTGAAATATTGCATTACAGTTCCTAGTTAATGTAGTAGATTCTTCTCTCTTCAACGTTTGGGGATATGATAACTTAACGTATAGTAAGGGATCTTATGAGGATTATCACTTTCTTCAAGGATTTGTTGTCGACTCATTCTCAAAATGAAATCTTTGTCAACAAGAGGCTCGAACATTGGGGTATTTTGCTTCTCTTTTAACTGAGTTTGAAGTGTGTACGCCTCTTCCTTCTTAAGATGGGTTTTTAACGGTTGGTCACGATGTTATTCTTTCTTGACTTCTATGAGAATGTATTCCTAAACATCTTGCATTATAGTCTCAGTAGAGGATTTATTTGGGGTATTTTCCTCTTTGAACTTAAGTTGTTCTTCTTGGACCACAGCTTGATAGGTTTCCTCTTGTGTTTCACGGTTGTTCCTAATTTTTTTAATGTTTGCTTGAATTTCAGTTAAGCATCCAGATATTCCAAGAAGAAGAGCATGCTCTTGCTTTCTAGATACCCCCGTAAATTCAAGGAAGTCATCCATATAACTCTTGGTTTCTTCCATCATATTTCGATTTACTTCTTCAATATGAAATAGGGTGTTCCGTTCATACCCCAAGCATATGGATTGGATTGGTGCCACTGCTTTGTTGCAAAATTATCCATGTAGCATTGTTCTAGAAGTTTTTGTAAATAATAATAATAATTATTGCTATAACTATTATTATTACTAAACTCTTTTTTTAAATTGTTTAGTCGAAAACAGCAACAATCCCCGACAATGGCGTCAAAAACTTGATGGTCGGATTTAGGCAAGTGTATTAAATTGTTTACCAAGTAATAAAGTGTAAGTAGAGTATCGAATCAACATGGATTGTCGTTCTAATTAGGCAATTTGTGTTACTTATTTGGGAACAAGAAAATAAATAAAATGATAGAATAAAAGAGAAAAGGTTTTTTTTTTGCAATTTAGTTTGTTTGCAGCCGAGCAAGAGTTTAGAAGTAACATGTTTTGATTGCAAAATGTTAGCGGCGGTTAGGATTCTTCGAATGCCCTTTGATCGTTTGTTGGAATGAATTAACAGTCAAACATTATTAAGGGTTAAAGTGATGAGTTCGTGGGGTCTTACTACCTACCAATTGTCAAGTTGCACATATTGATCACACGAGTTTGTATTTGTGGGGTCTTACTCTCTCAGAGGTTTGGGTTCATCACCCTCCAATTGTAAGTTGCAACCTTACACCAGAGTTTCTACATGATTCAGTGTTTAGGGTTGTCAGCCCTATAAGGAGATACACTTCAGCACGTAAAGTACGTGCAGGTTCTTACTTCCTCGGAGGTATTTGAAAAAATGATGGATATCAGGGTTCGTAAAATGTCCTAAAGGTAACCTCTTCTATTGAATCTTAGAAGTTCATCAACATACTATCCATCGTTGTAGTTCTACAAACGGACAACCTTATCTCATCTACCTTACCACGAATTTTAGAAGAATAAATTTACTAAGCTAATTTAAATCTCGAGTTATTAAGTTTTTCTGATTACTGTTTTCGTTATCTTAGTTACTTCCTGATTCAGGCATGCTTGCGTCAATATTAGGTATGCACCTCCCTAAGTACCGTTATCTCGAGACGATTCGCCAAGAGAAGCAAAGTCATACGAATAGTAAAATTAAATTGGATTCACGGGATAAATGAATAAAAACATTAAATTTAAAATATCAAACAAACAAAATAGAGGTCATCTTATAACCCTAGCCTAAAAAGATTTAGTTACTCATGACAACTACAGACAACTTACAAAAGAAATAATACATACCCTAGAGACTTATAGTGAGGAGAGAGAGACTCCTCCCTTGAAGCTCCTAATGCTTGCATTCCTCTTGAACCACTCGTTCTAAATGAAAAATTATGAATGAAAGGAGTGGTATTCATAGGAAGAGTTTCCACCTGAAATTATACTTAAAAATGGGTTTTTCCACTTAAACGTAGCAAAAAAACAGTTATGGCCCGCTCCTCCCACACTTGGGGCGCATGCTTGGGCCCCAAGTGTATTTTTGCAACACTTGGGGTGCCTGGCTCATACTTGGGGCGCTTAAGTGTATTTTTTTACCTCACACTTGAGGTGCATGGTCCATGATTGGGGCGCATGGATCATGCTTGGGGCGCTTTAGTGTATTTTCATGCGTATAACACATGTTTCTTCGTCTTTTTGGATGTTTGTTTCAATACAAGATGTCTTGGGACTTGGGAATAGAATTCCTTCCTTTGTTAATGTCTTCTGAGACCTCTTAAATCTTCATTCATGGTCTTCCCAAAGTTTTCACAAGTTTTGCTTTGCCGATTTGCGTGATTTTTTCGTGAATTATATCAAAACACCCTAGAATTGCTATGTTTCGGGAAAAGTAGAATTACATGACTCAATATAGAAAACATTACAAGATGTCCCGAAATTATAAGCAATTGCTATAATACTCCTCTACTCTGGATTAAAAACTAACTGAAAATAAATGAAAAACTTGTTAAGAATAATGTAAGATGACATGTCATCAACTATAAACGCAAAAATAAAAAAATATTCTCTAAGAATACTCTTAAGCATTTTCCAAACTTAAAATATAATTTTCCCTAACAAATTCTCCAAACTTTTTTTTTGAGGGGAAATTCTCCAAACTTAAAATGTAGTTTTCCCTAACAAATTATATAAGAACGACATTTGGATTCCGGTAAGGAATATATAGTCGAACAAACAGCATGTTAGTTGAAGCCATTTATAGCAAGGCCATGTGATTTTCTTCTTTGTTTTCTTTTTGGAAATAGTTATTGTCATGTGATTAGAACCCAAACACTTTCATCATGCTATGTAAATTGATGCAAATTTCAGGTGGGCTAGAGGATAATGTCTCTTTACTTTTTTCTTTACTCTATCTAAATTTAAGGTCTATCGTGGAAAGGACAATTTATGAATAGGTTTGGTCGGCTTAAACATCTATTCATGTTTAATGAGAGGAAAAACCAACCAAAACTAGCTTAATCCAATTATATTAAAACAATATGCATATATTTGTCACTTATACAAAAACAAATTAAACACAATAGATATGAAGAGGAATCCAAAAGAGAGATAAGACATATAAAGTGTTCATTTTTTAATTATTTAGTTATCTTATTAGACAACCTTGGATGTATATATAAAGAGGTTACCCTTGCTATCTTCTAAGCTACTTCACAAACACACACACAACATATAGCATTTTAGCAATTTGTAATTTTATTGTCACTTGAGTTTGTAAGCTCATGGCATCTACAATGATGTCTAGAGTATTGATTCTCATTTTAATTATTGTTCCATTATTTATGAGTTCAGAGGCTAGAACTTTGCCTAAATTCTCATCCATGATGAGTACTAAAAAGGTTAGTAGTGAACTACTTTTACGTGACATGATCAAAAATATTGTAAGAATTAACAGTGAGTATATTCACAAGAGGTCAATGCTTGGTGGACAATTGGAGAGAATGGCACCTGCTGGGCCGGATTCTCAGCATCACTAATCACTATTTTTGGCTGAGTGGAGGAAACTTTGGTTGAAGTTATTTCTTAATCTTTACATTATTTTTCTTTATCCTGTATGTTTTTTCATGTAAAATAAACCCTGTGAGCACAAAAGAAGTTACTTCAATGACAAAGTTTTGACTATTTTATCTCAATATTTACTTTAATCTTTTTTTTAGAGGTACAAACTCGTGTCATCTCAGAATATATAAGGTCTTAATAAAAATAATCATATAATTCAACCCTGATTAAGATGTGTGTCATCTGGTTAATGTTCTAGTATAATTTTTATTTTTTTGAGACGGTTAATGTTCTATTTATTTTTGAAGGAATTAATGTTCTATTTATAAAAACATTAAAGTAGCATATGACAGCGCTTTTTAAAATAAAAAATAAAAATAATCATGACATAAGCATTTTTGGATGTCCATCAATTAGTTATTTAAGTAACATCGAAATATTCTGGAAAAGAAAAAGAAAAAAAAAGAACAAGACAGATATCCCTTACTTATGTATAAGATTAAATAACCAATATGTTGTTTTCAGATTCAAACAAAAGAGAATAAATTAATCTTACATATGTCATTAATTACAGGACTAAAATGTACATTTACTATTTTCCTAAACTTCTCACTGAAGGCCTTAGTAATTCGTAATAATATTTTTTTCTCAAGGTGATCGAGTTATTGACTTAAAATGTTTGTTGCCACCAAACAAAGCACAAAATCTCCTAGCAGTATTGTGGTCTGACTTAGGGACATTTGATCAAACAGTTAAAAGTAGTACTCCATTTAATACGTTTTTATTGTAAAAGTGCTTGCGTATAAAATGATTTACGATTGCCTCATATGATTGCAAAGTGGCAATGTTTTGTGAGGGCATCAGAAAACTAATACAAAAACCAAATACCTCACATGCAGGGCATTTAGGAAGGGAGAAAAATGGTGGGAAAAAACACAGACTAAATCGTCCTCTTTCATCTCATGCCACTCCTCCAGCATTCCTTTCCACTCCAACCCTAACAGATGCAGACAATGGCAAAGACATCGACAAAGGTGATTCACTCGCCGTTGGGGAGTAGCAAGTAGTGATTACCAGCAGGTGGACATGTCTGCAAATATCTGCAACTTGCCCTCAAGGCCGGTGCGTTTGCCACCGTCACTCTTTCTGGCTGCCACTGTTGTTCTTTGTTTTGGTGCATGTTCACCCTTATTTTATTTTGGGTTGAAATCCCAACTCAAATTCCATTTTCTGTTAAAATGTATTTTAAATTCAAAGATTGAGTTATGTAAACTAGTGTATTAGTGTTAAATTGCTACTAAGCATAGCCTATGGGAAAGTAAGGCCTCAAGTTTGGTGAGGATTTGAGTAAACAAATTAAGGGGCATCACATGCATAATATATTAGGTACTAAATAAAAGGTGAGACCTTAAAATTAGTGGGCTATGAAAGGAATTGAGTGGTTGGACGGGGACCTAATGCAATTATATTTATGGCCTTACCGTGGGTCAGCCATGGCCTCCACACGATTTTCCAACCGCAGTAGCAGCATCTCCACCTCACATCCCTTGTCAACTGTGAGATACAGTCATCATATCCCTAACAACGGTCTTCGATCATCATTCCATGCAAATGTGTGCTCCTGTTGTGCAGAATCGCCACCACACAGCAAACCTACATGCATTTTGCTTCATGCAAACCAGCCCACCAGTCTAGTCTCCTCTGCTGCAAGCAACTACTTCCCCAACACAAGTGTGCCTCTACACGCTCTTGTCGTTCCAACAACGACTTCCCTACCACACATTTGCCGAGAGATTATGTGGTTAAACAAAGTGTCAAACCTCTATGATGCCCTTGATCCCTCCAGCAAGTGCCATCTCTAACAGACCCTTCATCAGCGGTCGATCATTAGCAATACCTCTGTCTCTTGTTTCTATTCACCCTCTGCAGTGGTGTTTGTTTAAGTTTAAGAATGGATGTTTGGGTCTCTTTCAACCTTAATCCTATGCCTCCCCCTCCATTTCATTTCTCTACTTTATTTCCACTTCTCCAGAACCACTCTCAAGAAATCAGTTAGTTCTAGTGCCCTTAACTCTACCTGCCTAACCTTTATCTCCAGAATCACTCTCAAAGTTATTGGTAAGCTAAGAGCCACCACATGCAGTGATGGCTGGCAACCAGACAGTGATGGCGCAATATGCTGGCGAGGGACACAAAATAACTAAACTTTGAGAAAGATAAGGAAAGAAAAAATGAAGTTAAAACCAAATTATATTGTTTTTTCTGATATTTAAAATCTTTCATATGCGGGCGGGTCTATGCTACCCATAGAGAGGAAACAAGAATATACAGATATGGTGGGAAGGTAAATGATATAAAGATAAATATAAAAAAAATCAATTGTTAATATTAATTGAGTCCAACAAATGCTTTAGAATTCTATGAACATTATGAAGACATCAAGGATCCTGGTTTGCGTAAAAGGAGGAAAAGAAATTAACTAACTTACAAATTTTGCTCAAAAAATAAATTTAACTTACAAATTCAATTGTCATTACAGTGTTCTTCTATCAATAATATTCTACATAAAAGTTGACAAAAGGATGTTAACAAGCAAGGAAACAAAAACAAAACTTCCTATGTAACCTGCAATACTCCTCTATAATTCCAAATATGCAGCTAATTCAAGCAAATGTAAAATGAAAAATCTACATCCTTCACTTCTGAGTCTTCTGTATCCATTCCAAAATAGGATAACAATCTTCCCCGTTAACTAAATGCCTTCATATAGAAACAATTATTAATATTTGCAGCAACGAATATCATCAACACTGCATAAATATATACCAGATACTAAAAACAAAATACCTATTCCTGGTGCGGTAAGCCTTTAGTTTAGCAGCTATTCGAGAATTAGTAATATCTCTCGACATTCTAAGGTGTTCGGGCACAAAAAGATTTCCATTCTGATTGTGGTATGCATCATGAATGAAGTTCAGAACGGTTTCCTGGAATAAGTTGTTCATCATAATCAGCATAAGCTTTAAAAAAAATTAGGGATTAACAGAACAGCAAACATCTTCCTCAAATTACATGCAACCACATGCATATTGACATATACACACACATGCATAAGATAACCTCTACTTAGGTTCCATAAAAGGATTTCCATAAGGTATGTTAAAGCTCGTTAAAATAGTAGATACTATGACATCCACAATGCAAGTGTGGCAGTTGAGCAAAAATGCATTAAAATAGTTCAAAAAATTCTTTTAAGTAAAAAGGCAGGTAGAGTTGTTAGTATCTAGGGATATAATTTTACTGCCATTTCACTATTATTTCTAAAATTGGGTGAGACAGTGATATCTTTGCATTATTATAGCAGTACCAGTATACGTAAGAAATTAGATGAGGTCATATATGAAGATGTAGTACTCTAGTGGCAAAAGATTCAATCATTATACCAGAGGTTTAGAAGCATCAAGCCAATGGTATATACGTTCATTACGAAACCAAGTCAACTGTCGTTTCGCGAAATTCCTGCAAAAACCAAATCAAGTAAGAGCATTGCCAAATAACCCAATCAGCTAAACTACTGTTCTCAACCAGCAAAACATGGGAAGCATCTAACGTCCTGATGCATAGTTGGGATAGCATTTCAGATTCTCCAGCCTTTTCTTTAAAAAGAAAAGTTTAACATCCCAGCATGCATTTTCAAATTGCAACAATGGTAAAAATCCAACTTAACTGAGTTGAGAAAGTAGCAGAACAACTAGACCAGTGTCCTACAAGCAAGATAGTGAAGCACAAGCTGCCATCCTTGACTTAATACATATTAAGGTTGAGCATGAAAAGCTTTTTTAAGCAATAGCTCGTTCAGAATACACAGTATTTAAAATATGACATGCAAGTATAGATATGTATCTATATCCATAACCAATCAACTTGCCCAACAAATGTTGTCAGAATACTAGGATAGTGTTTTTTTTAATGTTCATGGATCATAATTATCTTTTCCCACATAGCATACTTTAAGTTGTACATAATTTAGCCAATGTCAAGGGTACCGTTATGTTATGTAAAACAAAACCCATTACCTTGAAGCTTTTTGAAATTCAGAGAAGAATTTGTAAAATTCTCCAGCTGAACTCTGACCCCCTTGTTCTCTGCATCCTATTAAGTAATCCATGGCCTAAAATTGGTAAATCACAAGAAAAATAAAAATGTAAGTCAAACCATTCTCACTATTTATATCAAAAATGCAATTATCATATAGGTATATGTAAAAATACAACATGTAGGCTAACAAGAATATTAGAATGCAATGCAAACATTATTATCCGAATTACGATATTGATCCAAATTGCAACCATAATTTAAAGTTATATATGAACATGGGCTTATTTGTTTTAAAAAAAAAAATCAGGCTTGTAATTGTTGAAAGTAGCTTCTGAAAATAACGGTGATGATAATTACTTTTTAAAATAGAAGTGATTTTATAATTCCACTAAATGGAAAAAATAAATAAATAACTTCTGCATCACATAAAATATCTGAGATATATATCAGTGTTTTACACAATCTTAAAATCACATTTTCCAAAAGCTTAAATTAACAGGGCCTAAAAATTGGGAGAATGTAAAACCAATGATATTTCTTAAAGCATGTCTGGTTCTTGTCTGTATTTACTTTCAACCAAATCTATTTCCTTATTTGAGTTTTGCAGATAGAGTAATAATGAAATGTAAATATAAAACAGATAAGTGAAAAACAATATACTTGTCTGTAACCAATTGCTTTTGTTGGAGAGTTGGAGTTTGGATGAAGACCGATATCAAGAAGCCATTGAGCCTCGGACAAAAGGCCATCCCCTCCTGCAATCAAAGTGATGTAGACAAAAAGCATTGTATGCATTGTTATAACAGTAAACATAAATTGATTTACAAGCGCGTACATGTACAGAAGAATATTCTATAAAATGTATACTGAATAAAATTGTGTTTCCAGTTAATTACCTAATATCATATCTTCACACCGATAATCAATTGATTTGTAGAGGTCAAGTCTGTCGCTAGAAAGGAAAAAACACATAAAATTGTAGTCTAACTTTGCTGAATCGGTTTCTTTCATTGCATCATAATTAGTGTTGATATCAGATGAATCAGAACCATCAGCAACTCTATAATCACCCTGTTCCCTGAAAGAATCATATGGTACCCGAAAAGCAGAAGGAGGTGATCCACTAGACTGCCATTTCAAAAGATATAAATATATGGTGAATTGATTATATATTTCAAAAAATTCCATAGTCAAAGAAACCATACATTCCACATATAGATACACAGAAAAATACAGGAATAAACACATAATTCACTAACAAGTAAGCAGTCAGTTACAAATAAGCATGTTTGAAAGAGATAAGAGCACCACATTGAATAAATAAATAAATGCCTGGCAATGTTATTGAGTGTGTTAACATATTTACACAATTGCGCCCATGTGTTGCAAATGAAAAAGACAGGCAAGAACGGATATTAAAATGTAAACGTTGAGAGTTTTATCCAATCTTTTGGTAAAGGTTAGTATCCGGCCAAGAACTTAGAGGTATTTAATATTTATGATAGCTTTATAAATTGCAATCTTGCCTTAATGATCTCTAGACTACGCCGTAATCGGTACCAATCATTCACTGCTATATGTTGGACCTTTGGATCACCTGCTTTTACCACCAGCTGTACAGCAGCTTCCCAGTCGTCATTTCTCTGTAATTCAGCTAACTCCATACAAGCTTGAGATGTTATCTCTGCAGAGGCTTTAGGCACATCTGGCTTTCCATATATGAACCTTGTATTTTAAAGATCAAAGAACGGAATTCATAGATATATACTCCACATAAACTGGTCGATAAGTACTTACAGAAAAGAAACACAATAATGAAGTGAAATAAAAGAGTGATGATTCACTAAAACAGTGGATGTTCATACAGTAGCATTTGACTAAAGTTCGTTTATAGTGTACAGAAGACAAACCAATTGGACCTCTAGCTTCAGATCGTGTAATTAACTGAACATTAATTAAGACTAGTAAATTACCATAGTATACCTACAAAGTATATACACATCCTTCAATTACGTAAGTTATGCAAAACTCAGAAGCCAGAACCAAGTCTGCATTGCTTTTTCCTGATACTATACTATTGTATAATCATGCAACTATATAAATATATGAGAGATTGCTAATGAAATGAATGACTTCATCGGTAACTTGCGGAAATAAGAAAAGTGGATTCCATTTACTCTTTATGCTCTCTTATTAGCATGTTACAAATACGTGACACAGCCACTATTTCACAATCAGGAAATTCATTTGAAAGAATATGTAGTTAACAAAGTAGGTAATTGAAAAAGGCATACCATCTTAAATACAGTCCAGTGCCCCCAACAACAATCGGAACACGGCCGTTGTCAAGAATAGATCTTGTCGCTTTCCTTGCATCCTCAAAAAACTGCCCAACAGAATAATCTGATAAATAATAATTAGTTTCAAATTTCAATTGGCCAAAATAAAAGACCTCTGAAAATCCAACGACAGAGAAATGTATATGAGGATATTTTTATATGAATCCTTGCTTAAACAAATATAGCTTAGTATCAAAGAAAACAGACCTTCAGATGGATGAAGTACGTCAACCAGATGATGCGGCACTTCCTAACCAGTAAATAGGACAAAACAAAATTGAAAGAACTTCAAACTAAAAATCAAAACTCATTTCTATGTTATAACTAAATAACAAATCGAAAAAGTTAAGAAAGACAATCCAAGTCACAATGGCAAGGAACAAAATCTATGTTTCTAACAGAGACAGATGAATAACAAATACATATCATTGCACAACTATGCACACCTTTCTATCATTTAATGAAGGCTTTGCAGATCCGACATCAAGACCCTTATACACCTGTAATAAAAGCCAAGGAAGCCATCTTGAATAAAGAAAACATCAAAACCAGTTCCTTTGTAATGTATAACTCATTTTTTTTGGTAACATCGTAATGTACAAGTCAAAGAGAAATATCATTTACATATACATAGTAAGTAATTTCACAACAACAACAACAAAAAACAAAGAACCACAATCATTCTCAACTGATTTCTCACTTAAAAAACCTCCTAATCAAGGTAGTGAAAAATTGGGAAGGGGAAGTAAAATCCTAAATCGTGGAATCGTGATTAGATAATCATGACATTAATCGTAAGATTATCCAAAATTCACAAACTCGTATATATGCATATAAAACAGCATTATTAAGACAGAAAACCTTAAATCACTTGAAATACTTGGGTAAATTTAAATTGACAAGCACAGCTCACAAGTAAGATAATTAAACCTTAAGACACAATTTAAATACTTGATAAATTTAAATTCATTCAAAAGCATAATTGCAGAAATGTTTCAAAGATCGTAGATAAAACGATTCAACTATTAACATGAGTGATTCCAACAAAATAGAATCTTGTGTATACACTTAATCGTTGAGTTGTGGGCAAGCATAATCGCAAAATCGTGTGATGGATTTTACGTATCAAATTGGGATTTTAACTATCATGGTTCTAATTAAAATAAAAAAATCTCTCACCATATAAACAAACCTCGGTACTTAAGAACAATGTTGTCAATTGCAGGTATTAGAAAATAGAAGTTTATTCAAATTCTGCTACACTATACTATAGTGTTATAGGTACTATTCGACAACCAATGTTGTCAATCGCAAATCGCGCACCACTATTTGACAAGACTTTGTACTAAATAGCCTATCACGGAAAACAGTCGTTTGTTCAAATTGTAACCGCTATTTGCCAACATTGTTGACAACACTTTATATTCAAATCTCATATCGCAGAACAATAGTTGTTTGTTCAACTTCTGTTTTTTTCCGGTGAATTTGTTAAAATTTTGCTACACTATAGTGTTATAACGATATTTGACAACACTTAACCAGAACAATGTTAAACAACAATTTTCAGTCGCGTTTTACTTGCCCGAACTCCGGATTAGCAGAGCCTCTTCCCTTTGGAAACCGGAGGGTTAACACAAAAAAAAAGAAAACTAAAACTAAAACACTACGAATGTCATTACAACCTCATACGCAACAAAGCAACAACAAATTCAAAAGAGAATCACTTCAAAACAAAACAAAAATGAGTGTTGATTTTTGTTTGAAATTTTGATTGTAACTTGATACCTGAACAGAATCGGCACTAATGATTTCACCATTGAGGCGTTTAGCGAGTTCCATTGCGAGACGGCTCTTACCGGAACCGGTGGGTCCAGAAATAACTATCACCTTCTCTTTCTTCTTCTCCGATAATGATGCGGTGACGAAAAACCGGCGCCGGAGATTGTAGGAGAGCGTAGTTGCTCGGAAAAGTGGATGCTCCGGGAGGCGGAGGCACGTGCGGAGACTGTATACTCCGTTATTCATCATCTTTGACTTTTTCAGACTAAACTGAAGCAAGTTTTGTAAAATTCAAAGTTTCTTGTATAAATATTACTCTAGATAATAATTGGATAAAGGAGATATCGTTAAAGATTTAGATATTTAAATATTTATTTTATGATATTAATGAACTAAAAGGATGATATAAAATACTACTTTATTTTATAATGTTTCAAATAATATATAACACTAGGATTTATTAAACTAAGGAAATCAAGAGAGAAAGAAGTAAAATGATATATTTTGATTTCTCAAAGATGGTGTATTTTTACATGACCCAAAGTGTGGTATTTATACTACTAAATTTACCACTATTGCATGCGTGAAATTATTTGTTTTACTATTCTAATTTGGCATTTACCTAGGTAGTAGGTAATTATCACTTACTATTGTAAGTTGACAATTTAGATAGATATTTCAACCTAAATAGTAAAAACTATAATCATTATGTTTATATAATTTATTATAACAGATATATATATTGTATGTATTTCCCTATTTTTATAAAAATGTTTTAGGTTGACATTGTATGAAAATTAATCTTGTAAAAAAATCAAATTAAAGGAAGCACATTCATGTAAGATGAGGAAGGACCATCAAATTAATCTTGTTTATACAGACACTATTAGTGAAACCAATTACATGGCTAATCAAAAATATTTGTTAGATAATTAAAACACATTTGATTTTAATCTAATTACCTCAACAGTCAAACATAGTATTAGTTATAATATAATTTTACAGCGTAAACAATTTTATAATGAGAGTGTATCTTAGGGAGTGTTTGTCTGATATGTTAGAACTGCTAAAAAAAAAATAAAGAAAACGACATATCAAATTCAGTTGTACTATATGTTTGATTGTAAAACTATTTCAGGACAAACAAACTAGGGGGCAAGGGACAAGAATTAAATGACTCATAATTTCATTTCATGTATAAGTTCACAAATAGACCCTTTACCTCTAAACATGTTCCAGAGATTTAATCAATAATAATTTTCTTGGTCTCCCTTTATCTCTCACTATTGAATTACTCTCCACCTGGTTACCCGTCCTTAGTGGTAGTTCTACAGATTTTCAACACGCATGTTCAAACCAAACATACGACAAGACTCTGCGATCTTTTCACGTTCACACGAAAGTAAACAAGCAATATAAAACTTGGATTTTTTGTGTTAACAAGCAAGTTTTTAAAGTGTGGTCTGGAATTGCACAGGACCGAAAACATAGACGTTTTAGTGGTCTTTAATGCAATTGTCTGGAATTCACCACAATATTAAGGATAGTAATACAAGTATACAACCGTAACAGCAACCACAAAAAGTTTGTTGCTTGCATTGCTCAAACTAGAGGCCTGTTTGAATTGACTTATTTGAGCTTATCAACTAGCATAAGTACTTATGAAAACAACTTATGGCATGTCCATAAGCTCTCCAGGAAAACTTATGAAAAAACTTATAAATTATACAAAAAACAATTTGAGTTTATTTTATCTTATGATGTGTTATAGAAATAGCTTATTCATAAGTTTGGAAAATAAGTTGTTCATCGAATCATGGTCTAAGCGAATTTCGACCACTGTAAGCAATAATTAGATGAAATACAATAAAGAAAATGCAGGAATATTATGAAAGCGTGAATCTCATTATATAAATGTAAATTCGAAAGTGTGTGAGAGAGAGAGAGAGAGCGCTTACCGAAAGTGAATGGTGTTTGACGCCGCAGCACTATGTTGTGGATCCAAACACGCACGATTGAGGAAGATGATAGATAAGTATATTTGATTTCAACATGTTCTTTTTTATTACCAGATTCCACTAATAATTTATATTTTTTTACTGGACCAGATTCCACTAATAATTTATATTTTTTTACTGGACCAGATTCCATAAAGTATAAACCAGGGTAACCGTTTTTTTATAGGCCAAATACTGCCTCCTTTAAGTTTCGATACATATTTTAAGTTTCTAAGGTTTTAGATAGGTCCTTTAAGTTTTGAGTTTGTTTCGGATAGGTCCTTTAAGTTTCTAAAGTTTCAGATAGGTCCTTCTTATCAACCTCCATTAACGGACAGAACAATTTTGGCTTAATGGAGGTTGACAGAAAGGATATATCCGAAACAAACTCGAAACTTAAAGATTTATCTGAAACCTTAGAAACTTAAAGGATCTATCTGAAACAAACGTGAAACTTAAAGGACCCAAGGAGGTATTTGGCTTTTTTTATACTAACACTCCTCCCCTCACAATAAAACAAAAATAGTCTTTTATCCACCAAACATTGGTTAAGACAATAAATTCTTCAATATCATAAAAGTATGATGTACGTTGTTTTGACTCTTATGATGTGATGTTCTATCTAGTACTTACATTTTAGCATATCAAACATATTTTTAAACTCGTTCTCGTAAATAATGTACTTTTATAAGGAAATATTAGTAGTTAATTTGTTAGTGTAAAAGAACATGTGTTAATTGTCGCGTTCAAACGTTGGATTTCCCTCGTAATACTCTTTCGTTGTCCTAACTTACAACTGATACCTCTAAACCAGGGGCGGTTTTACCACCCAGCTAGCCTGGGCACACACCCAGGCTCGACCCATACTCAATGACGGATCTCTTTAGGGACACATGGAACCACGGTATCCCCTAGATAATCTATAAATACTATATTAGTGTTGTATAACATATGTTTCTATGTGGCGCAGTGGAAAGTGAAGTCTTTTCTCTCCACAGGGTCAAGAGTTTAGGTATTGTTAGCTCCGTTTTTCTGAATTAAAATGTATTTTTTTTTATTTACTAAAAAAACATTTAATGGAACTCGAACCATATATATTCTATATATTTGGCACCCCCAAAAATATCAGCCCAAATCCGCCACAGCCCATACTTTCTTTATATCACATGTGAATTTACGGTCAAAAGTTTGCTCAGACTCTACAAAATTCATACCTCCTCCGCTGCTCTAAACATTAGCATATTCACGACCCTGATTTAAGAGTTCAAACTTTTGGTTTCTTGGACTAGCGATGTATAAAAAATCAGAGGTACAAAATTAAAAATATGTAGAGAAATATTAGCAAATTTTTAAGTTCAGTTGAATCAATTCAAATGAGCCTGATCTGTTTCTGCCTCTAAAGTACACCTTCAAAGACTCGTAATAGTACTACTCTTCATGTACACATGTTTTTTGAAAATTTTGTTTACACTTTCAGTTAAGAAAATGGAATTAATAGTGGTTGACATAAATGGTTGGGACATTCTCGTCTTACCCACTATGATTTGATTAAGCAGTTGATAAGTAAGATGTAAATTCCATCAATTTGGTTACATTACATATATCTAGCACATACAGGCAACAAAAGACAAACTTAACTTTCACTTATTCTAGAATGCACAAGGGTCTCAATTATGAAAATCCGAAAACTACATTATGTTTTCCTAACTCAGACCAAGCTTTCTCATCCTCCTTCAACCACCAGTTACCCCTCCACTGCCACAACTTCTCTAAGGCAGAAAGTTTGTTTATAAAATTGATCGGTTTGCTCAAAAATACCACACATGAAAACAGAAAATTCTAACTTATGTTACATAATATCCTTCTATAGTGGTTTATTAACATCAGTTTGTACTTTGATTTGCATATAAGACCTCCACAATCCAACATATTGTCTAGGGCTCTTCTGAGTTGGTCCTATAAAGAATAAAAAAAGTAATTATCAAATGAACATGACAATTCATTCATTATTTGTTCCATGTCCAAATTAGAACAGTAGAACTGTAACAAAAACTATCCTTGTTCCATATAGTTACTCCTTTTTCCAGACTTCATATTCTTGTTCGTATTCCTACATTATATGAGCTCTATAGTAACGACATCTCTGATCAAGGGACAGACACGACACAAATACATGTAATTACGTTCAAATAATTCATTTTTTCACATTTTTTCCAGCTCGAGAACAACTCTCACCTGACGATAATAACAGGTCAGGACGAGAGTCTACTGATTATTTGCCCATCATGCATTTGGAGAAGCGTATCCGCCTTGATTTGCAGAGGCGTATCCAGCTTGATTTGGAGGAGCGTATCCGCCTTAATTTGGAGTAGTGTAGGCGTATCCGCCTTTCATTAGCACGAGCATTGTTCCTAACCCACACCTCATGATACTTAGGATCATATGGAACTGCTTACCCATTTATAAAGGGCTCGCCTAGTGAGAGGGAAACAAAGAAGTCCACCAAGCATCATGTTATGTACCTTCTACAACAAGAAATATTATATGCTATAGAAAGACTTCACGTTATGCTTATTGTACCACCTAATAATACTATAACTCCAATATATAAAAGCTCATATGCTAATCATAATTAAAAAAATCAATAGATTAAAAAGCAAACCAAAGGTTAATAACAAATGATTGGTAAAATGACTAGTCTCTGGTGAACTAATTCAACACTGAATGTACTACAAAGGTTACAAAACATCGATTCACAGCGCGGGCGGATGGACGTTGTGTTCTACAGGAGCCAGGGCCAAGGCCCCAACTGTTTTTCTATTAAACTTTTTACATACTATATAGATATGTGAAATGGCATAATACAAGTCGATTTACCACACCGTATATTAGTCCAACTACATCGTAATCAAGTACTGTGCATGTCTACTTGCTGCTAGTTTTCACTTTTCAATTGATGTGAAATCATTTATTTGGAGAGCTGGTAACTTCTTAAATTTTTTTATAAATAGGTAACCTTTATGCAATAAAATAATAGTGGTTTTGAATATCTTTTTTTAATAAAAGCTTTCTCACTTGCCATTCAAGACTGCACTTTACAAAAAAGATGAAAGATGAATTTTTCATTAATTGTTTGTTAGCCTACATTAAAAGGAGAAATTACCCCCATAATCTTTCTCCTCCACATTCAAATAAGAATCAGGAAGAACCCACCGAACTTTGGGAAGTTCTGAAAATTTGAAAAACAAGAAGTTAAACCTTTATGGTATAGTACATAAAAGACAAACAAAGTTTAAAGAAAGAATTTTGGAACCATGTATATACCTTTGAGTTTGTAGGAAAGCTCTTCAGAACAAAGAGCTTCAAAAGCAAAGTAGTATCTAGTTGAAACAGAATATATATTCTTCCTAGCTTCTTCTTCACTGTAGAAGAAACAAACCAAACAAACTAAAAGATTAAACCAAAACAAAAAGACACGCTAAAAAATTAAACCAAAACACAACCAACCATGCATTCACACACATTATTTAGAATCAATAGCACCAACATTTCTAATGGAATGCGAGTCAATCTCACATGTGATTATATTCAAATTGTTTTTCTTAAATTATTATTGGTGTCAATCTCATATCCGGTGGGGTCGGTGTAGTGTATAGTGTATGGTGTTCGTGTATGTGTCGGCTCTACATAGATCAATATTCTTGTAGATAACTAAATATTAATTTCTATTTACAACCAACACAAATTATCAAAGATATTAATTCAATTCAATTGAGACTAATAATAGAAACTCAAAACCTAAAACAACATCAAACTGAATAAAACCCTATGCAGCACCAACATGAACACACAGGATAAAACACGCTCAGAGTGAGACGTAGACATGAAAACATTTTATTGAATTATGAATGTAATCGCATGTGACGGTATATGTTGGTGTTATAGAGATAAAACCCACACAGAGAAAGAGAAAAGAATAAATCACTAGTATGATGTATAGAAATGTATTATGATGATTACTTTCCGATAATTTCCGCGAATGTTTTGATATAACCATCGATAATTTCATCTCTACTGGGATCACCATCAGGCTTCCACATAACCACGGGCCAGTGTTCAAAATCGCATCCATCAAGCGCGATGGTTTCCTTAGGTGGACGGTTAGAGCAGTTAGGGTTTTGATCGTTGAGGGAAGAGGTTGTAGGACTTGTTGAGAGAGCGCGGAAGGAAGGGAGGAGAATGTGGCGGGAAGTTACGGCAGCGGCAGCAAGAGGACGGAGACGGCAAAGGAAGGAGAGAGTGGAGGAAGAGGGAGTGGTAGTTGTGGAGATAAACGGACATAACATGGATACAATTTGAACATAAAAGAGTTATAATTTTGTCATTTATATAAACATAAAATGACCATTAAGGACGAAAAACAAAATAAAAAAATTTGTGAGGATGAAAATTAAGTTTAACTTTTAAGAGACTAAAATCAAAATTCGCTATATTTATAAGGACGAAAAACCTTATTTAACCCAACTTCTATTTCTTCTTAGGAAGTTTAACTCTAATTACGATTCTTTCTATTAAGAAATCAGAAATGTATGTCCAATATGTCCAATTCATTTTCTGTTTCCTATTAATGCTCATCTCAACAAACAAAATTTCTTCTGCAAACTACACTCGTGATTTCTATTTTACTTTATGCTTTTACATAAATATCTTTTCTGATGGTGAAACATAATCATGTGAATTTTTATATGAAGACAATCATGTGAATTAATGGTGAATAAACCCAGGTTCCGACACTTTTTGATTTCAAATGATTATTTACTCCAAAAAATGTAGAGATTTCTTCATCACAGTTAAAAAGATACCGTTACTATATAGTAAAACTGATGCATGAGATGAGGAAGATGTTGGGGCAACCAGAAACCAACACTGCACAGTCAATTCAGATCACAAGAAAAGCTTCTTATATGCATACATTCTTAATTAAAGAATTTGAGCTAGCAAAACACTTTCAAAGTACCACACATTTAAATAGAAAATAACAAAAAGGATCAAGTCAAGTCGCTTGTACAAAATGTCAAGGACCATTCATTACGTATTTACATAAACTATTTTGGCTTTTTAGCTAATATTAGCTCACAGTATAGAGTGTTATCCATTCTGCGAGAAGGTGCAAGAGGAGCAGCTGTCCGGAAAACATGCTGAGTGAGATATGATCTAGAGAAATTCTTGTGGCCAATGTAAATAATAATGAATCCAAGTCCAAGACATCATAGCATTTATTTGGTGAGAGTCTACTGGTTATTTGACCATCCAGCATTTGGAGGCATCCCTGCCATGTTCTGGTTTTGTTGCCCCTGGTAGTTATTTTGAGGAGCACCATATCCACTGTTGGGAGGAGGAGGTCTGCTCATGTTAGGAGGAGGAGGGCCACTCATGTTGGGGGTAGGGTATCCACCACCTGCATTTGGAGGAGCGTATCCAGCTTGGTTTGGAGGAGCGTATCCTGCTTGGTTTGGAGGAGCGTATCCTGCTTGGTTTGCAGGAGCGTATCCTGCTTGGTTTGGAGGGGCATAACCAGCTTGATTTGGAGGGGCATATCCAGCTTGGTTGTTGGGAGGGTATCCGCCAGCATTGTTGGGAGGGTATCCAGCAGCATTGTTGGGAGGGTATGCATTGTTTGGAGGTGGACCAGAATTCTGCACTGGAGGCCTACTCTGCATGTCTCTGTTCACCACATTTTCTCTTCTCCTTTCAAAATTTCTTGACCTGTCGTTATTACGAGGCCTATCATTGCGCCTGTTCCTTTCATTAGCACGAGCATTGTTCCTAACCCATTCTTCATGATACTTCGGATCATATGGAACTGCTTGCCCATTGATGAAGGGCTCGCCTAGTGAAAAGGTAACAAAAAAATACATCAAATAATGGCCATTCTACATCAAAAAAAATGATATACTAAAACTCAACATTATGCTTATGCGCCACCTACTAATACTATAATTCATAGCTAAGTTAGTCACAAAATATAGTAACAGATGACAATTGGTAAAATGACTAGCCCCGGGTGAATTTCAACCCTTAGTATAGCACAAAGGTTGCAAAAGATCAGTATACTACAAAGGCTATAAAACATAGATTCACCTCCCTCTATGCAACACTTCAAGTGAACATGTAAGCTAGAATACCCTTGGATACCAAAATAGCATTTTTTTTTAATGGATTATATCTTTCTAGTTTTATTATACTTAATTATAGGAGTCTTGTGCATGACATTCCTTATGTCATGCACCATAGACAGAATGAATATAATTAGAGGCCAGGTGACAGGACAGCAGAGCTTACCTCCATAATCTCTCTCCCTCACATTCAAATAAGAATCAGGAAGAACCCATCGAACCTTGGGCAGTTCTGCAATTTGACAAACAGAAACTTTAAACTGTTAATGATATAGAAGAAAGGAACAAGAGTTTCGGATGTTAGAGAACCACAAGAGTAACAAGAGTTTTGGATGTTAGAGAACCACAAGCGTAACAAGAGTTTCGGATGTTAGAGAACCATGTATTATATACCTTTCAGTTTGTAGGAAAGTTCTTCAGAACAAAGAGCTCCAAAAGCAAAGTAGTGTCTGGTTGAAACAGAATATATGCTATTCCTAGCTTCTTCTTCACTGTCAACATACAAACCAACCACAATAAATAATCAGAGTATTAGACCAAAAGACAACCATTCATTCAAACACAGCCTTCAGGATCAATATTCTCAATAGATAACTATCTTTTCTTTTTAAGTACAACAAAACAATAGATATAGGACCTAAATGGAGGGAATTGTTAGAGCTTAACTACAAATATAAGTTTTGTGACTGTTTGGGAGAACATATCATGAAAACAGCTTATGACATTGCCCATAAGCTGTTTTCAACCTATTTTCATTAGTTTTCCAAGATAGCTTAGACAACAGCTTATAGTTTATCTTTGCTATAGAAATAGCTTATACATAGGCGCGTATCATGATGATAACACTTGGGCTATAAGCTGTAAATAAGATGCTTATCCAAACAGGGCCATAATCATTTTTTTTATAATCTGTCACAATCTTGTTTCAACCATCCATTCTCACATAATAGTATTCTTTTTCAAAACCATCCATTCATTCTCACATAATAGTCTTGTTTAAAAAAAAAGTGATTCTTTTATACAACAAAACACAAGTTATCAAAGATATTGCTGACCCAATTTCCACAATCATTTTTTTTGCATAATCTACTACAAAGTTATCAAAGAAATAATCAA
>Ga0315915_1002679_pt1 | contig 22521 bp, 9 predicted proteins | sample MpolbnodulesMG_FD_207738 | JGI IMG/M metagenome (GOLD analysis project Ga0315915, IMG submission 207738) | Medicago polymorpha root nodule microbial communities from Los Angeles, California, United States - branched nodules | ecosystem: Host-associated > Plants > Roots > Nodule | place: USA... | reverse complement strand
GGAATAGAAGATTCCAGCCCCCCACCCCCGGGAATAAAAATAGAGAGACAACGGGTTAATAAGGTTCCTGGGAATAACTTATTCCTGGGTATATTATTTTTGTTCCCTTCTACCAAACATCGGAATATTGCATTTAATTCTCTAATTCCCAGGAATATATTTTTTATCTCCCAAACAAAGATTTCTGCGTCCACCATGATCAACATGCAGATTTTTTTACAAAGATTTCTGCATTAATTGATTTGAATTATAATCCAATTAAAATGAGATATGACAAAGATGTGTTTGTTTTTACTGTTTGTCTGTTAAAACTTCACACCATACTCACGGAAAAAAAAAACATCACTCCATACAAAACTGCTTTTTTCGTTAGTAGCATACTTACGAAACAATATATCTTAAGGATTATAATCCTAACAAATTGTGAGGAATCAAGATAACATGAACTAACATAGCGACAATAACAATCATTATCGATTAGGACTAAACAAACGACATCATATTAAAATGCATAAGTCTGGCAGAACATAACACTACATCAAGTCTTTCATAAAATTAAAAAGCAAAACAAAAATAAATCAAAAAACAATCCAACGGAAATGACGACCAAAAGCTTGTAACTTGTGTAGAGACCAAAAGTACATTAGACATGACAGTAAAAAACAAAACTTTGTTAGTTTCTTTTCACTTTATAATAAGTTTTGCTGAGTTGTTATTTTGCACAATAAGCATATAAATGTACCTCTCAAACAGTGCAATCAAGAAAAAGGAAACTCTGGTTTTTTTTCCAAATAGCTCTACCTGGAAACCTCAATTGCTCTATTCTGATTTTTGCCAAATAGCTCCATTTCTTTCAAAAGGAAACTCTGGTTTTTAAATTCAATTTGATAAAACCACCTAGTAAGAAAAATTATTACATAACAGAAGAGGGATTCAAGATTAAATTAAGAGAAAGATATGCAGAAGAAAATGTTTGCAAAGACAAAGTGGTGATAGAGATTTGTAAACCATTTGAGAGGAAGAACATAGAGAGTACCTAAAACTGATGCAACCTGCAATTTTCTTCAATTGAACAATTCAACTTGTTGTCAAAACTCAAGCGGTAAAGAAACTTAGAGCAAAATGAAAGAAGAGAAAAGAGATGTGAAAAAATGGAGAAAGTGGTGGTGGGTATCGATAAGTGCAATGTCAATCTTGTGTTATGTGGAGAAAGTGGTTTTGGGTATTGATAAGTACGTAAGAGATGCTGATTGGGAGTTTGAAAACCCTATTTACTGCAAAGAGGTATGTGGAAAGTCATTATAATTGCTTAAGGGATGGGTGAGTAGTTGGGAGATTAGATTAGCGTTAATTACCTGCTTCGGAGGGGAAAATGGAAGGCATTAGGGCAAACATGCCAGCTCATCAACAGTGGCTTTTATAATAAAGGATTTGCGTCATCTTAAACATTGTCGAATGTGACCCTCCATTGTTACTTAATTCTAGTTACATCTTGTTGTAGTAAGAAGCATTGTTGTCAAAATCTCGACTTAAATCCTAAAATCCAGGATTTTGCGACTTTCTTCACCTTCAACAACTCAAATCTATAGTAGAATCCTATAATAGGCAAAACCCATCGATTTTGTTTGCGACTTTACGATTTCTTATAAACTAAGTTATTTATGACTATATACCATTTATAACATATATTTAGTATTATTATTTTTTGGTAAAATCCATCAATTTTGATTGAGATTTTACAATTTCCTATATCGATTCTACAAAAGCTCTTAAGTAAAATCCTTCGATTTTGGTTGCGATTTTACAAGTCTCGATTTTGCTATTTCCTTTCGACCTGAAGTAAAGTCTTGATTTTGAGAACTTTGGTAAGAAGGAATTTCACAATCAATGTGGAGTCAAACTTATTATTAATTTTACTACTTGATGACAAATTTTTTAATATTGCTAATCTATTAATCAAGTTTTTGGTGTCGTTGTTGGAGATTGTTGATAACTTCAATAAGCAGTTGTAATTTTGATTATAACTTTTATTTTTGTAAATAGCAGTTAACTTACTTTCAAGTTTTATTTCCTCGTTAAATTTTTATATTATTTCAATTACACTAACACTTTCAGTTACCGTGCGTGATTTTCACTTGATGATTTGATTGTATGGAGTCCTATTTAAGGTATAATTTTGTTTATGCTTAGCAAGAAACAAAAGAACAAATCCTAATTTAACCCTAATCTCCAACCAATGCATACTCTGGGAGGATTTGGTTAAAGAACAAAAGAAGAAAACATCTCTGAGAGGGACTTATTCTAAAGTCATGATTCATGAACTCTTAGAAGAACAAAATGCTGCCTTCGCCACTCAATTAGTAGCTTTACAGATGATACAACGATGTGTCTCAGTTAAGAATGACTATGCAGCAGAACATGAAAGTATGGAATGCAACCTTGTTAAGAAAATGAACGGAAGTGATCATTTTCCAGGTGTACAAAGTTACCCTAAAAAAAGAATCACTGAAGTTAGAAGAAACACTGAATGAATTCGTGAAAGAAACAGGTGAAAGTCTGCAGAATATAAAGGTAAACATGGAACATAACTGCAAGGATAAGGAAGCCACAATATTGAAAAGATTTGAAGGATAACTAGATCAGGGAAGACATCAAACGCGCAATATGATTCAAGCAGGAAGAGCAAATCCAGAAGGTAAAGAGGAAGGAGAGGAGCATTAAGTTTCCAAGCTAATTGAAACACTGTCAAAAGACTATATTGAGATCAACTTGGCTGATCTCATTAAATGGCTACTGGGTTTGCAAAGCTAGTGGAAAATGAGAAAGAGAAAGAAGAGCAAACACCAAGAAACTTGGCAATAGCGAAAAAAGAAGGAAGACTCGGGATGCTTCACAATTCCATCTACACTAAAAGGATCGTATGTCCATCAAGATATATGTGATATATGATCTAGTGTGAATCTCATGACAACATCCCTTCTTTGGAAACGAGGTGAAGTAAAATAGAGAAGTCTCATACATCGACACAGATTTTGGAAGTGTGACTCTAAAGACAAGTAAAACTAAAGAAAGTGCTTTAATACCCTTAAGGTAGAAGATCAGGAGATAAGCCATGAGTGTTCCTTTACTAAAAAACCAAACGAGAAAAGAAAAAGAGTGGAGAAGAAACAAGGCACAGAGCTGGTGCAAATTCCAAGAAGAAATTGTACATTTGGGAACCAGCGTGTGATGAGTGTAATCTCACACACGTTGCGCACAGAGCATAGCAATAAAAATTGGAGCAATTTCCCTTTAAAATTTTGACACCCATAATTAAATTGATCACAATAAAACTCCATCATCATTCAACAACTTAGTCAACAACCATCAATTTCATACTCCGACACAAAATATCGCAAGAATTATCTTTCAGCAAAACAAGAAGCTAAATCAACTCAAACATACCGAGAGCCATCCATATAATGAACCCAAGAAGTTAAGGTCAAAATAGCCAGTTCCATACGTCGTGGCCTCAAGAAATCACATTACACAGATGTTGAGGCAACAAAAGTTGGTCAATCGTTAAGGATTTTGACCAGATTGACAAACGACGTGCCCAGATCATTGCCAACAACATCAATCATGATGAAGTCAGTGTCCTCATCACAAAATTAGCCACCATCTATGCCAATTAAGAAGAAGAATAAGTCCCTAGATCATCCCTCAATTCTCCTTGAGCAGAATTTAGACAAGACTCCCTTGGAGGGGAAGTGGCATCAGGAGAACCTTTCGGTGCGACCAAGCCGTTCTCCCCATTAACGCGGAAGAGGTCGAAAAGGTCATAGTGTCTACCTCCATGCCAAAAAATGCTCCACCTATAAGACCTCATTCCATAACGACTCAGTAACCAGCTTCTCCATGGCAGCCTTAAGCCAGCCCTTCTTAGAAGATAGGGCGGACTTCCCTGGTTCAAGATAGATTGAAGACCAAGTCATCATGTTCGATCTCTAAAAATGTAATTCGGTTTGTAAGGGAGTGGACCTTGGTATCCCAAGCAGTAAGGTTATTCTGCGCCTCCTCCAAATCATATTTGGCAACCTTAAAATCTGCGAATTTATCAAAAAGATTATTCTCTAGCTCCCTAACCCACTTCTCCAGGTCCAATACTTTGGTCGCAAAATGAGCCACATACCTGATCCGCTGAAAGCGTAGCACCGCTGAGAGTGCAATAAGAAATCAACAGTCATCAATCTCCTCCCGCCGTCTAAGATCTCCTAAGATGATAACTGTGCCCACGTCAGCCTCATTCACCGTTTCCTGGAGGGCTGCAAGATATTTGGGCAAAGGCTGAGAAAAGAAAATTCCCAGCTTGTAAGGTGGAGAAGACCCAAATCCAAGCAGAGGTAATTGAAAAAAATAAAAAAATAAAAGTCAAATTTTTTGAAATATGGAAACAAGCTGCAACTCATTCCTCATTATGTGTAGTTTTCATGGATATGTTCACTAGTCTTCAAATCAATCTATATGTTACTGAGGCAATGCCAACCTATGCAAAAAAAAATAAAAAATTAAGCAATTAACGACTAAGAAAATAAAATTCAAAAAGAATGAAACAATGTCATTGACAGGCTAATGAAGTGCTATCTTCCGATGTAAGCTTCCTCCAAAGGTGAACCATTGTTCCGTGCATTATTGGAAATTTGACTATGGGAATTGCTCTTTGTGATTTAGCTGCAAGTATTAATTTAATAACACAATTTATGATGAAGAAGTTATCGGGGGAAAAGTACAACCCACCAAAATATACTTGCAACTTTCTTTAAAAAAAATGTATATATACTTGCAACTTGCTGATATATCTATAAGATTTTTGTATTGAATCATGGAAGTTGTGCTGGTAAAAGTTGACAAGTTAATGTTTCTGATTGATTTTGTAATAATAGATATGGAAGAAGATGGTGAGGTTCCTATTATCTTTGGTACACCATATTTAGCCACCGGGAAATATACGATAGATGCAGAGCAAGGCGCACTCATGTTGAGGTTCTGAGATGAAAAGGCTACCTTCAAGGGTTTACATTATTTAGTACAAATTTTAACAATTATAACATTGTGCAGTCATACTTTATGGGTTTACAATATCATTTTAGTACAAATTTTAGTATATTTTTTTATTAGGAAATACATATATTAAGGACGACGAGTAATTGGAATCAAGCATAGGTCATGTTTTCTTCCTATAGCAAGCCCAAATGACTCAGTCATATCCAGTTCTTCATTCTTGATTCCATTAGGAAGCTTCCAATCAAAGTGGTAAAGTAACTGAGCAAGAGGCAGCTCAATGTTGGATAAGCCAAATCCAATGCCCGGACACATTCTTCGACCAGCACCAAACGGTATGTATTCAAAGTTTGTGCCTTTCAAATCAATTGTCCTATTAAGAAATCTCTCAGGTTTAAAACTCTCAGCTGCAGCCCAATACCTTTCATCTCTTCCAATTGCCCAAACATTGATAGCAACCCTTGTTTTAGCTGGGATCTCATATCCATTGATTTGGCATCTCTCTCTACTTTCTCTTGGAATCAGCAAAGGTAAGGAAGGATGCAGCCTTAATGTTTCTCTGATTATAGACTTTAAGTATATCAAATGGTGTAACTCTGTTTCATCCACATACCCCTTTTTGTCAAACACTTTTCTTACTTCAGCTTGTGCTTTCTCCATTACCTTTGGGTTCTTTATCATCTCAGATATCCCCCATAACACAACCCCTGATGATGTTTCGCTACCACCAATAAACATATCCTACAAATGGATTAGCATTAACATTATCTAGTATATAAACCGGTGGCGGAGCCAGGAATTTTAGAGCGCCTGGGCAAAAATTGCACATTTTCTGCGGATAATTTTATAGACTTCCCATATAATATAAACCAACATGCATTTTCATCTATACAACAACAATAACAAAAATTAAGTTATTTATTTAATGTCATGTGGTCTCCAAAATATTAATATAGGTAATTATAATCTTATTCTTTTCTTTTATGGAAATGTTTCTTCTAAAGGATTTTAAATTTATAAAGCAGTATTAAATTTTGAAATAAAGGTGTAAACAGGTTTGGTTGTAGACTAACCAGAATGATTGATTTCATATTGTCATCTGTTAATGGATGGTCATGTGACTGATCATTTTCCTGTTGAATCTTGATAAGAGCATCAACTAGATCTTCATCCTTGCTTTCTTCCTTGTGAATGTTTTTATGATCATCGATGATATCTTGAAATATCATATCAATCTCTTTATGAAGCTTTTCAACTCTGGTCTTCGCCCTACTCACCCTTCGAAGCATTTTAACAGAAGGATACACATCAGCGATACAAAATCCTCCCAGCAAACTCACTATTTCCTTTATTGCTGATTTGAACACTTGTTGGTGTTTAATATTCCTTTTCCCAAACGCTGCTCGTGTTGTTATTGCCGATGTCATTGAGAAAATCTTATGACTGAGATTTACAACTGATCCTTCACTTGTAGATATCGATTTAATAAGATTTGACACCTCTTCTTCTCTTATATACCTAAATGATTGGACACGCTTTGCACTTAATAATTGTACAGTACATATCTTTCGCAGTTGCCTCCAGTGTTCTCCATATGGAGAGAAGGCAATATCAGTAGCGTTGTAACCAACAGAAGACAAAAGAAGGTTCGGTCTATCACAAAAGTTGAGGTCATGTGTTTTCATAATCTCTTTGGCCATTGATGGTGAACTAACTATTATGTACGATACCTCTCCAAGTTTTAAGTGCATTAAGGGTCCATATTTTTCAGCCAAATTTTTGAAGCACTGATGAAGCAATGAGTTGCTAATAATTTGATGTATGTTTCCTATGATGGGTAGTGTCCATGGTCCTGGTGGTAAATTGATACTGGAATTGTTACAACTCCATTTTTTAACAATTTTGAGTAGCACTAAGAGAAAGAGAAAGGAGGCAATAAAAGGGCTATTAAAAAATGGGTTGTGAAACTCCATGATGGTAGATTGATTCAGGAGAATTGAAAGATGGTAGTGTGTGTTTCATATTTGGTTTAGATTTATATATAGTTTCTGGGCCATCAAATACTTTTTCGTGGTCCCTTAAGATGGTATTGTGTGTATTTCTCAAGTCTTTAATTCGTTGGCGTGCAAGACCGTGTTTGGTCGAAGATCAGCACCAACAATATCTCATCCATACCCACTTGGGTTGGCCTGATGATGTTAGCTTGAGACTTTTGAGCAGTGGCTGAGTGGCGGAGCCACTCAGGCTTGAGGGGATGCACATGAACCCCCTGGCCTTCTAAAGTTTACACGTATATATATGATATTTTTACACTCTAAACCTGGTGAGATTTTAACTTTGCACCTCCTCAACTCAATATTCTCTTGCACTGCTTGCTTCTTTCGGTCTTTGGTCCAATACAAGAGATTAACCAATAGCTCTCAAATCAAGTTTCCTATATAATGATTATTTTACCTTTTGACTTTTCTTCGTTCGCTTTTTGCAAGCATATAGTTCAATTCAATTTTAAGTTTTAGTTTTATATTGATTTTTATCTTTTAGTTTTTATATAGTTTTGTTTACAAAAGGCAAATCTATGGATAGAACCCTTAGTATGGGTTTGAATTAAATAGGCCTAGCCATTATCTTAAACTGCAAATACTGAAATATAATTGCATAACTAAAATATAAAACATATAATAATTCTTAACTGTTTACTATAACTAATCACAATGGATAATCATAAGAATATATATGTTTAATATTTATTTTTAGTGTGTGTATATATGATAATTGTTAGGTTAAATTATATGAAAGGACGTCCTTTAAGTTTCCTAAAAAAAAATGAAAGGTCTTTAAGTTATTTAATTGTAATGAGTAAGTTTTTAGGTCTTTTTTTGTATCACTTAGATACTTTATGTTAATTAATTGTAATAAGTTGGTCCTTTAAAATTTTTTCGTACTAATTAGGTCTTTTAAGTTATTTAACTGTAACAATTTAGGATATTTTAGATCTTAAAAATGTAAGTTATTCGAGGCCTAAAAGTTACAATTAAATAACTTAAAGACTTAAGCATTACGAAAAATACTTAAAGGACTAACTTGTTACAACTAAATCATTTAAGGGACGTAAGTGGTACGGAAAAACCTTAAATGACTAATTTATTACAATTAAATAACTTAAAAGGACTCCTGGTGTAATTTAGCCTAATTATTATTACTATTAGGGTTTTTCTATCATGTGCAAATTTGCACATGTTAAGAAATTTAAAATAGTAATTTTGCATTGGAACTTGAACATTTTGTATTAAATATATAACTTTTTGTTAAATAATTGTTGGTTTCAATAAAAACTTGCTGCTTTTAGTTATCTTAACATGTGCAATATTGCACATGTTAGACAATCACTTATTATTAAGTAAATTTAGAAAGCTTTCACCTATTTCAAGAGTTTGATAGTGATTAAAGAGATGTTTTAGATTGGAAAGTTCTCGATTTTTAGCCCAATCAATGTCCTTGAAAGGAGATGAATGTGAATCTTTCTGTGAAGTTTTTTTAAGCTTGAAGATCTTCTCTACCTTATACTAGAGCATCATCCTCTTATCCTAAATTTTATTTATGAGAAAAAATTCCCGCACCCCCTACCCCATGGTCCTGGTTACGCCACTGCTTTTGAGTATTCTCCTCTTCAAGATTCGATTGTCTCATATTTTTTTTATATTTATCGGTGGCTAACAACGTGAAACAATTGGAGTATAAAAACTGATTTGTGGTCCTTAGTCTGTGGTGTTGTTTTTTGGGTTTTGGCGTGTAGGTTTACTCTAGGATTTTAGGTGTGTTCATGTCCAAAAAACCGCACTAACCGAACTGAAAAACAAAAAACCGAACAAACCGAAAAACCAAAAAAAAAACTGCAATTTTAAATGGATTGGACTCGTTTTCGATTCTTATAGTATAAACCGACCCAATCTAATCTAAACAAATATATATATATATATATTATATGAATTTTTTATAAATGTTTCTTTAATTTACGATTATGTAACTATTTTTGTTAATCTACTATTTTATTTGCTTTATGTTGCTTTTATTTTATACATATTCATGTTTTTAGTAACCTTACCTTTTCTTTAAGGAACCTTACCTTTTTATGAAATGTCATAAAACAATATATTTTCTTAAAAAAAATATACACAACAATCAAAACTGAAAACCAATTCAATCCAAATCGAAAAAATTTGGATCAGATTGGATTAGATTTGATTTTAAAAACAAACCAATTTGATGAACAAATAACAAAACCGAAGAGATTGATTTTTATAATAAATTATATCTATTTTTTTTCATAAAATTCAAAAATATTATTAATTTGAAATAAAAGATTACAAGAATTGGAGGGACCAAGCCAAACGCCTATTAGTTACAAATAAATCTAAAATTAGGCATACCTAAAAGGTCTATAACAAGAAAAGGCCTAACAAAATTAGGCACAATAAATCACCATTAAGCATTAACAAGATGATTTGCAGGCCTTAATATAGCTTCAACTGCATAATTACCTTCTCTGAAGGTATTAGAAGATGCTCCCTGATCACTTATCCAAATGGATGCAATCCTATCTGTCAAGGAACCGTCATATTTTCATTGTCAAAGTCTAACCCCACAACTTGCGAGTCACTTTCAAGCCATAAGTCCTTTCAACCCATAATATTGGCATTTTCAATTGCATATATCAAAACATGAAATTCTGCTAAAAAATGCATTGGAATGACCTATATTTTGAGAAAAAGCTCCCAAGAAGCTAAACTATAATTATTCACATTTTTATGTTGAAGATATTAAAATTAAATTTAATTAACTGTTTATCATATCATGATCCCACCGAGTATCGAAGTCTTGCAGGTACATTGCAATATTTAACTTTCACTAGGCTTGATATTACTTATGTTGTCCAACAAGTGTGTCTTTTTATGCATGATCCATGAACACAACACATGACTGCCTTGAAGCGGATTATTAGGTACATTAAGGGTACATCCACCCACGGTCTACATATCTCTCCTTCCGTAGTTAATACACTCACCACTTATACTGATGTGGACTGGTGAGGGTGTCCAGATACTAGGAGATCCACTTCTGGGTATTGTGTCTATCTTGCTAAAGCAGAGTATCATGGTGTTGCTAATGTGGTTGCTGAATCATGTTGGCTTCAAAACTTACTATTAGAACTTCAGTGTCCGGTCACAAAAGCTACTCTAGTCTACTATGATAACGTCATCGCTGTTTATTTGTCGGGAAATCCCATCCAACATCAACGCACAAAACATATTGAAATGGATATACACTTCGTGTGTAAGGTTGCTAAAGGTCAAGTACGGGTCTTACATGTTCTGTCCCGTTATCAAATAACTGACATATTTACCAAGGGCCTTCCGCTGTAGTTGTTTGATGATTTCAGAGATAGTCTCAACATTCGACAACCTCTAGTTTCGACTACGGGGGTGTATTAGAATATAAAATATTCATTGTATAAATTATTAGATATTATTAAAATATAAAATATTGATTGTATAAATTATTAGATATTATTTAGAGATAATTCAGGACCAAGTTAAAGATACTTGATGCCCAAATTAGAGATACTTGAGGCCCAAAACAATATCATTGTATAAATACACTTCAGAGCATAATGAAACAAATGAGACATAATTCTATTAGTTACTTCTAAATGATTTAAATTTATAAAGTAGTATTAAATTTTGAAATAAAGGTGTAAACAGGTTTGGTTGTAGACTAACCAGAATGATTGCTTTCATATTGTTATCAGTTAATGGATTAATTATGTGTGTGATTCCTGTTGAATCTTGAGAAGAGTATCAACTAGATCTTCATCCTTGCTTTCTTCCTTGTGAATGTTTTATGATCATCGATGACATCTTGCAATATCATATCAATCTCTTTATGAAAACTTGCCGATTTGAAAACTTCTTGGTGCTTATTCCTTTTCCCAAACGCTGCCCGTGTTAGTATCCCCGATGTCATTTAAAAAATCTTATCACTGAGATTAACAAGATTTTGACACCTCTTCTTCTCTTATATACCTAAATGATTGGACACGCTTTGCACTTAATAATTGTAAAGTACATATCTTTCGTATTTGCCTCCAATGTTCTCCATATGCAGAGAAAACAATATCAGTAGCGTTGTAACTAAATATTGTGGAAAAAAGAAGGTTTGGTCTATCACAAAAGTTGAGGTCGTGTGTTTTCATAATCTCTTTGGCCATTGATGGTGAACTAACTATTATGTGTGATACCTCTCCAAGTTTTAGGTGCATTAAGGGTCCATATTTTTCAGCTAAATTTTTGAATCACTGATGTGGGAGTTGCTAATAATTTGATGTATGTTTCCTATGATGGGTAGTGTCCATGGTCCTGGTGGTAAATTGATACTGGAATTATTACAACTCCATCTTTTAACTATTTTTAGTAGCACTAAGAAAAAGAGAAAGGAGGCAATAAATTAAGTTCTATTAAAAGAAGGGTTGTGAAACCCCATGATGGTAGATTGATTCAGGAGAATTGAAAGATGGTAGTGTGCGTGTTTTACATTTGGTTTAGTTTTATATATATTTTATGGTCCACCAAATACTTTTTTAGGGTTCCCCTAAGATGGTAGTGTGTGTATTTCTCAAGTATTTTATTCGTCGGAGTGTGAGACCTTGTTTAGTCAAAGATCAGCACCAATATTATCTCATCTAAACCCATTTGAGTTGGTCTGGTGATGTTAGCTTGAGACTTTAGAGTATGCTCCTTCTCAAAGTCTCATGGTCGATTATCCCTAGTGTCAGTTTGAGTGAGCTAGTTTAACTCCTTAGTCTTTGGTGTTGTTTTTTGGATTTTGGTTTGTAGGTTCCGTGATTCCTAGAGACCTATGTTGTCTATACATAACTTTTGTTTCTTTGGTGTTGTTGTTTGGGTTTTTGGTGTGTAGGTTTCGCTCCAAGGATACGCTTTATTAAATAATTTTCATAAAACCTAAAAAATATTGAATAGTGAAATATTATACATGGTGTATTATAACTGTTCTAATTTTTATATAGAAGATATTAAAAAAAAATTATTCTTTAGTTACAAACGTTTATCATATGTATGATTTTTCTAATAAATTAAATCTATTTTTTTATAAAATTCAAAAAAAAAAATTAATTTGAAATAAAAGATTACAAGAATTGGAGTGACCAAGACAAAAGCCTATTAGTTACAAGTAAATCTAAAGTCAGGCATACCTAAAACGACTATAACAAGAAAAGGCCTAACAAAGGCACAACAATAAACCACCATTGAGCATTAACAAGATGATTTGCAAGCCTTACTAAAGCTTCAACTGCATAATTACCTTCTCTGAAGGTGTTAGAACATGCTACCTGATCACTTATCCACATGGATCGATGCAATTCCCTATCTATCAAGGAACCGTCATATTTTCATTGTCAAAGTCTAACCCACAACTTGCGAGTCACTTTCAAGCCATAAGACCTTTCAACCCATAATATTGGCTTTTTTCAATTGCATATATCAAAACATGAAATTATGCTAAAAAAATGCATTGGAATGGCCTATATTTTGAGAAAAAGCTCCCAAGAAGTTAAACTATAATTATTCACATTTTTATGTTGAAGATATAAAAACTAAATTTAATTAACTGATTAGCAGACATTTATCATGTGTGTCCATAATACGATCCAATGATTTCTATAAAAATTGTTTCCTAAAAAGTGTGAAAAATAGAAGTGTAAAAAATTTCTTGATCTGCAATCTCAAGTGGTTTCAATGTCTAATATGAAGTTCCTTTTTATTGAAGAATTTTATTCATGAGATTGTCATATGAATTTGCTTATGATCTCATATTTTTCGTTGGTCAATCTTGTCCTTCAATTTGAGGTGCCCATGATGTTTTTAATCTCATTCTAAAGTTCTTCTTAGCACTTGTTGTTCATATTCATGTTTCTTTAAAGATTTGTGTATTTGTAATATCTTGTATTAATGAACACTCAGAGAAACTTGTTCGAAAACAACACATATTAGAATTAATCTGATCTCAATGTTCAATTAAATTTGATATCATTAAAACTTCAACTCAAGAAGGGAAACTAGATGTACAACTACTGTCTATGATGTGACATTCTTATTAGGCCACACATTGCACCACAAAGATTAATTGTGAAGTGCACCGCTATTGCCTAAGACGTGACGCGCAGAAGCATGTTTGTGTCGCGCCGGTGCTGTTCTAGCAAGTTGGGGTTTTACGCGCCAATAAATACAAAGGTCTTGCCTCACTTGAAAACACGCTCTTACGATGAGAGAAAGGTGAAATCACGATTAGGAAGGTCATAAGCGATCGGAAGCACAAGAGAGACGAAGAATCAACCGTTGGTAATTACATTTCACATATTTCGTCTCTATTAAAAAAAAATCATTATTGAATTGTGGTAAACGAGATTATTCAGTGTTTAATATATAGTATATATTATATCTCCTAAAAATGTATATTATTATTATTATTCCCTTTGTCTGATGTTTTAATTGCACTAATGCATATAAATTACAAACATTACTTATCTTTCATGTTGCCCTTTCATGTCCTAACAAACTCTACTTATCTTTTTCAATGAGGCCAATAATATAAAAATATGATATGAATTACTATCTTAATGAATGACACCATCAATGTAGCATTCTTATAGGGAAATATTTTTAAGAGTATTATTAAAGTGAAAAGTCATCTCAAAAACATGTATTCCCTCAAAATATAGTATAAATGTCAATATTATATTTAATGACGATGTGTTCTCTATGGGTCGCACTTCAGTGCCATTAACCCGCATACTCGCCGTCCTTTCTTCCTCACACCACTAGTTTCAGCAACCACCATTGCTCGTCGATGTTGAGCCTATCGTGCCGAGTTTTCCCTGGTTTTTCTCGCTCCCAACACTCGTCTTCAACCAGATCTTAGTCATCTACTCCGACGACCACCTCTATCTCGACTTGTCGCCGCACTTCGCTCCTTCCTCGCCGTCTCCTTCCATCACGTTTTACTGGTTTTTTCATAGACCCATATTCTCCTCATCGACACCGATCTTGGTTGTGGTGGGTTCCTAACGTCGAAGAATCATAATCTCCTTCAAACCGGTTGTAGTGTTCAGAGTCCAATGGTGGCGGTGCCCGTGCCAGTGGAGTCTAGTGATTATTTGGAGGATGGTGTGTGGAAGGAACCCATTGTGCGTGCGGAGATTAAAATGCAGTTTCTTTTGTTGTTTTTTTTATTTTTAACAAAAGGGACCACATGGCAAAACATTAAGTGTAGGATTGATCCAATATGGCTCACAAACATCCATGGTGACATGCCTTTCCTGTATTAAAGGAGTGCCATCCGTTCTTTAGAAGGAAAAAATGTAGATGTAATATTATACTTGCATGTATAATATAGATTTCACTAACTTTCTTAACTAGTACTCGTGACACGTCACTTAACATGACTCTTTATATAAACAAACATAAGATGCAATGGTTAAACTTCTTGTATTGCAAAGTAATTTGCATGGTTAGATTCCTACTTTTTCTGGTTATTTAAAATTTCGATTTTTTTTACAAAAAATAAAAAAGTCAAAGCAGTTTTTTAAGAAAAAGTCAAAGCAGTTGAATAGTTCATTTGCATGGGAAGCGTGATCTAATTAATGCAGAACAAACATAAATATTTAGTAGATCAGGTTGATTCCAAAATGGGTCAAGTTATCGGTTCTGTCCAATTTTCAATGGGTCTCACTGATCCGTACCGTTCTAATTACATGATCGATAAAAAATGTGGCTCAACCTAGTAAACCAATTGATTTTAAAAACTATGTGGACAACGGTTTATTAGTAGGATCAAGCATGGCATAACCACTTTTTCTCTTTACTAGACTATTACCCGTACGTTGCACGGGTCATTCATACGAAATATATTAACGAAATTTTGAAAGGTGACGAACATAAGTAAAACATCGATAAATACTAATAGAGTTGATATCTAAATTAAAATTGTTTAATGGATACGCTAATAAAATGATACGAACTCATACATTGCGAAATACTTCTAATAGATTATATTAACTTGTTATCCATCCAATTTCTCATTGTAGTGTAAAACCTTTATTTCTGATTGTTGAATTCTGACTCTTTTGTATTCTATTATATAACCAAAACAGTACTAACACTATAACCAATTAGGGAGTTGTGCAAAAACAAACCTGCAGTATACCTTAAATCACATACGAAACAGGCATGGGCATCATCCTTGGTAAGAGACATTAACACATCTTTTTATATTATGATATCATTAATTATATGTCTGAACTACCCTATATTGCTTGTATTGGAGCCACTAAACTAACAGTTGGAACATTTATCATCCTCAATTCATTAAATATAGTTAACATGCTTCTTATTTGGTCACTCTCTCCCCTATAATGATAACGATGGGGACACCAATTTAGCTTTTAAACTATACTTTCTAGGGTACCGATATTGGTCTTGTGGCCAAGTTAATATCTTTCATCTTTCTTTGCCTATCCAAAAAAAAAAAAATCCATTTTATTGCACATTATTCAAGTAATTAACGCATGATCCTTTGTAGAGAATACTATTGTCTAAGAAATATATATTTTTTATATCAATACCATGATTAAATAGAATTTTTTTAATTTAGTAATGAATATCACTTATTATCAATTATAGGCCTAAGTTGACATTCATCCATTGATTGATTCAAAATTAACACAATATAGTGTGTAAGATAACTCAAATGAAATAGCATAAACAACTGACGATCAAACACAATCCAAGACATCATAACAGGAAGAGATAAATTATAGAAAAATAGAGTCATAGTTTGAATTGAGCACTATCTCAAACATCAAATGTGCAATATAGTGTAGCACAATCCCCTAAAGAACTTGTCCCCAACGTTATTCTCTTTCCCACCTGTAGCTGCCTTGCATTGCAAAATGACTTCCAATCTCCTCCAAATATTCATTGAGTCTCCAGTTTGATCGTGTTATTTGCATCATCAAACTCCAGTTTTAGTAACCAATAATGTCCTGAATAATCTATCAGGTCAATATCCGTTGAGTCTCTATTGATGATGTCGTCGACAAATTTAGCATAAGTGAAGGTCTAAATGTAAAAAAATGTGTGCATATCAGACATAAGCTACCAATTCCAAACAGGCGACAAATAAATGAAATACTGATACTACTCAAAATAATAAGAGTTGGATCAACCAATGTCACATACTGATTCATCGAATGACCAATCTCTTATGTGAGACTCCTGCCTATGTTAAGATGTTTTTTAGGCATTCACATGCTTCTCACATAAAATTTGGATGCAACTAAGTTAAAAAGGACATTGAATACGCAATTTATACATCAATGAGTTGCTCACATGTGTCATTCGAGTGAAGAAACTTGTTTTTGGTGTAAACTTATGAGGCTTGACATGAACCTATAAATAAAAATACGTATATATGCAAATATCACTGGATGAATAAAAACGTGTGCTTCAAGATACAAACAAACTTCGTCCGGGTGAAACTCTACGTGATAGGTATGCCACTTAAGGCTAAATAGCTGCATATAGGCCGGATATGTTATGTCATACTCCCACATGGCAACATCTGACAATGGATGAATCAAAATAAAAAATTTAGCGCCTTTTATCCATGAAGTGAACTTGATGGTTATATATCTATTTCTATATAAGATTTATCCAATATAAAGGGAAAACAAAAATAATACCTTTAATGCTATATATGGTGAATTGAGTGACTTGTGTGGTAGATTGAACATCCACCATGGCTGCCTTTGGGTTGAAGTTCAAATTTTTACTTAAAACTACCAGAGGAAGAAATAGCTATACAGTTGCACGCAAACATGTATATATATAGAAAAGGTTCTCCCACAAGCGATATTATGCAGCGAAAAATTCAAACATGTGCCAACATGCTATAAGGCTCATTATGTTTATTCCAATGGCCAATATCAAGTCCCCAACATCAGAATAAATGCACCCACCTGATGGAATTGTTTCTGCCTATTGACTTTTTGATGATGCATCTCCCAATTAAGTAGGTGATTAATGTCATTAATGCATGTTTGATGTCCTGTATTTGAAAAATATTGGTCAAAATATCACTAAGTTTAATTGTCCATAAGAATAACGTATTGAATTGTTTGAACTCCAACTACTAAAAGAAAATACTATCTCTTAGGGGGCGTTTGTTTCACGGATGCAAAAATGATTCCCTGGAATAACTTTCCCATGAATATATTCCTTGGAATTATATTCCCGGGAATATTTTAAAAAAGTGTTTGGTTACCAATTTGAATTTCTGGGAACTTTCTTTCTAAATTCCTAGGAATATTAAAAATATGTTTGGTTTAAAATGTATAATCCCAAGAATAAATGTCAAAATTATTAAAATACCCTTTTACATTCAAGAGACGAAAAATAATATTTTTCATGTTTTTTTAATCAAGCGAAGTATATATATATATATATATATATCACATGGCAGGCTGAGAATCTGTCCAGCAGTTCAGCACTGCAGCAAATGGCTGGTAGCCGCGCGCTGAACATTCAGCCATTGAATCCATCACATGTGCAGCCAAGTTCCATTGGTTTAGCAGGCCGGCAAGCTGCAATTCTACCTACAAATTCTGAACCACATCCGCACATGCATTTAAAAAAAAAGATTGAAGATAAATATAGAGAAATTTAAAAAAAAAAACACACACACACACACAAACAAAACAAAACATAAGACACAAACCTGTTATGGATGGATCTGAATCCAGATGAGTGAAAAGAGAGAGCAAAGAGGGGTTTATATATATATGTGGGTTTCTATTAATTTGGAGAACGCGTGGGAAAAATTAGGAGGGAAGAAGCGCGGGTAAAATAGGGGTATGGGTGGGTTTTCACCATGAATGTGGAGATTTCATTCCCAGGAATAGAAGATTCCAGCCCCCCACCCCCGGGAATAAAAATAGAGAGTCAACGGGTTAATAAGATTATATTATTTTTGTTCCCTTCTACCAAACATCGGAATATCGCATTTAATTCTCTAATTCCCAGGAATATATTTTTTATCTCCCAAACAAACACCCCCTAAGGTATACAAAATAGAAATTATGCATTGTAAATTGTGTTTATTTATTTATCAAGAAGTTAGAAATTAATTTTTCATAATAAATATTTGTTATTAATAAAATTTTTAACATGTGACCTAAGGACACAAGTTAGCATGACCTTCGTTATTACTTAGTGCAATTAACTTACTACTTCTATTTTATCCCTTATACTACTCTTTTATTAAGATAATTAAGGTACAATATATATTTTGAGCGACCTTTTTAAGTATGTCTTGTGCTTAACAGCTGTATGTGTTAATATATATCTTTTTTATTCTTTAAAAAAAATCTAAGGTACAATATAATTAAAAGCACTAGGAATAAAGTTTAAGTTTCTAAATTTTGGGAAGTTACACTCTATCTCCTTAAAAAAAATTGTCCTCAAAATTCATATTTTTCTGACTATGCAAAATTAATTTGACCATGTTAGTCTTCAGACCCAAAAACAACACAAGAGCAATGATCTTTATAATGTTGACGATGCTTGAAAATTTTGTATTGATAATGGTGCAAAGTTGCTGAATTTAGAGCGACAAAATACTACTAAATACACAACAGCAGAGATGGTTTAACTACTTGTAAAGAAATCAATTACTGGTATTTTGAATTGCAGCTCCAATCGCAACGTATTCATTCAACTAATTTTGCGACAAACCACTTGTTTCACCTTCATTGAGAGACAAAGAGAGTGCCACGATACTTTTTTCATGCAAACCAATCGCTTCTCCTTCGTCAACCACCATCATATTGAAAACATACTCTAACGATGTCTACAAGACTATCCAATAAAGAGAACGATGCATCTATGTTATATTGCATCTTTCCTTGTAGAGGTTTTTGTCACTGGGTCGCAATGTTAATTGGTTTTGCAACCAGTGACGGATCCAGGATCCCGAGCGCGAAATTTTTAACTTTATTAATTATTATTAAAATTATATATATATACACACACACAGATTTTTATCTACTCATTTTACTTAGGATTTAATTAATGTGCAGTAAAATAATTTTTCTTTGAATACATGTGAATAATAATTTTACAGTTCTCTCAAAAAAAAAATAACTTTACAACTAGTGAACAGAATTTAAACTTTTTTTTTTGTCTTAGATGAAGCGGTAATTCACTGAAAATAAACTCACATACAACTGTGAGGTCCTGTGTTCGAACCCGGATCACAACGTCCGGCCTTACAATATTGGCATTTGTCAGTTAAGTTAGGACTTCTTTAATATATAATTTAAACTACTATATTTACTTTTTAATACTTTTACCCAATAAAAAATTAAAATTTTCATTCTCTTTACTAAACTAATCACATTAAATTTTATAATTATTGAAAAATTGTAAATTCAAGTATTTATCACTAAGACCTCTCAAGTTTCCATTATATTATTTATTTGTAAGTAATATCAAATGCATTTGATTTGGTATAGAGGATGAGTTTACATGAAATTATTTATTTGCAAGTAATATCAAAAGCATTTGATTTTAGTTTAGTGGAAGTACTCCATCCGGTCTCAAATGTAAGAAACAAAAAAAAAATGCACATATATTAAGAAAGTGGATTGACCACATTTAAGTCATTATAAAAAGTGGTATTTTTCTAATTTTACTCTTGTCTTGAAGTAGTAAAGACATTAATGAGGTGAGTTTAATGAGGGTAAACTTGGAATTGTGGCATTTAATAGGTTCATTTTACTATATTTTTTTTTATATTTGAGACCACCAATTTTATTTTTTTGTTTCTTATATTTGAGACCGGAGGGAATATATTTTATAGGAAGTAATATCTCATGTTATTCGTTTTTGAGTTCTGTGTGAAAAAATAAAAGGTCAATAAAATAAAAGTGTTTATAACATTAAAAGCTTGTTTACAGGAGAATTAGCAGCAAATTTAATAGCATTAAAAGCCTGTTTATAAGAGAATTAACAGCAATAAACAGAATTAAAATCCAACATCAGTAAAAACCATGGTAGTTTAATACATCAGTTTGTTAAAAAGAAATTCTCAGGGTGTGCAAATAGCAATAAAAGTGATATTATTGGTGCAAATAGCAAAATTCCACTTGGGTCCGCCCTTGTTTGCAATGCACTAATTTGTTGCTCTTGAGAAACATGACATCCTTGAAAATAGAGAGAGAAAGCTTAGAAAATTATTGTATTGATAATATCACAGTTTTGGGGGACCACTATTCTACATGATATTTTACCCTATCCTACATGATATATTACTATATATTACTAAAAAGTGTGGTTTTATTTTGTATTGATAATATGTTATTTACTCTATCCTACATGATATATTACTATATATTACAAGTATTAAGAAAAAAAAATTGCAAAACGTGGGGGGACCACGGCCACCCTTCGCCCCCATGGTCCCTTTGCCACTGAAAATGAGTATAACTACCTATATTTCAACAGCCTCTCTCAAACTCAAGGTAAGAGAACTCTTAGCTTGAGTTTGGATTACAAAGCTAAAAGTCAAACAAAGAAAATTACAATAGCTACAATGTCTTAAAGGGATACTTGTGCAATAAACCAATTTCATGCAACTGTCTTCAAAAAGAACACTTGTGCAGAAGATCACAACCCCAAAAGAAACAATGCAGTGTTGACATATCCAAACAGTTGTAGCACACAACCAATACCTATTAGGACTGGGCATGAATAATAGAACCAGCATTAAGAGAATAAAGCCTTTTTCCTTCAGCCATTGCTCCCACAACAAATTCACTCCATCTTTCCCACCAGAAGCTCAGAGAGGTTCATCAGTAAAACATCAACAGTGTTACCATATCCAGACAATGAGAGAAAATCTCAATAAAAGCCAACAATGGATCCAAACAATGTCCAAACTTTGGCAGTAAACCAATAAAAGAAAAACAAATAGAGAAATGCTTAACTATTAAGCAGAAGCCACAACTCAAGACTTAACCACTTAACAGAAACTAACATCAATAAGGCCATCAAAGGGCAAAATGCTTAACTACCATGGGTAGAAGCCAAGGAGAAGAAAAATGAATGTTAGAAGGTCTTGACGGCTGCAAAGTGATGCACAATACTCAAGTTGTGCTAAAGGATACTTAGCACATCAGAGGACTCAACAATTCATATAAAAAAAATGAGCAAAAGGTCATGGTTGATGACTATAAAGTGAAGCATCAATACTCAGACTGTGCTCAAGATGAATAGCACATCAAAAAAACCATCTAGTCAATAAAAGGAGACAACTAAATGCAACATGTAAAGGCATGGCCCTAGGATTAGATCATGTTTGTCTAGCTTTCCTTTTTATAGATCATGTTGAAGCACCCTGGTGAGCATCTTGTATCTGTTCATCTTGATAGCTTTTCAAATTGTGTATTATGTCTCCCTGAATCGACTCATTTCTACTTGAATCGCCTCAAAAAAGTTTCTAACTCTGTGTGAATCGATTCACACTACATATGAATCGATTCATGTTTGAATCGTATCATTCCTCCTTGAGTCGTATCATCAAACTCTCCAACTCTCATTAAATCGATTCATTATTACCCTGAATCGATTCAAACCTTCATCTGGGCAGTTTGAATCATTTCATACATCTCTTGAATTGCATCAATCTTCATAGATTTTCCTTATCTGGATTTTGTCCTTTCACCATCTGAATTGATTCATTAATTAAATGAACCGATTCAATCTGTTGTTTTTGGTGTGAAAATTGTGTCCTTTTGCTTTAACTATATAAACACTTCTCCCTCTCATTTTCAAAGTATTGAATTATTTGCAACTATTCTCTCTAGGTCTCAAAAACTCATTGCTCATACATTCTTCAAGATTAAACACTTTTTCTTAGAATCACTTTATCTTTGAGTGCGTAGATTCTCTAGGGTGCTAGTAGGGACTGTAAGTTGGTTCTCTCAAGAAGATTGATTGGACTTAATCAGGGCTTCAAAGGAATTAAATAATATCATTCCACCTCCAAAGGGCTTGGGAGTCTTTCTAACCGTTCTTGAGATCGAAGGGGGTTCGTTTACCGGACGTAGCATTGAAGACTCGAGTGAAGAGATCGAAGGAGCGCACGGGTAATTCAAGGATCTGAAGATTCAAGAAGCACCAAATTCAAGGGGTACTTGAAGTTTGGGGGAGCTTTGTTTTACATAGTGTCATACCCCAATTTTTGACCTAAGGTCTTACATTCATATACCCTCTGATCCGGAATATTATCTGACTTTTCAGAATAAAAATTCGGCAGAGAGGTATTTTAAAATACCTCATTTTTGTTCCG
>Ga0315915_1002671_pt1 | contig 22556 bp, 13 predicted proteins | sample MpolbnodulesMG_FD_207738 | JGI IMG/M metagenome (GOLD analysis project Ga0315915, IMG submission 207738) | Medicago polymorpha root nodule microbial communities from Los Angeles, California, United States - branched nodules | ecosystem: Host-associated > Plants > Roots > Nodule | place: USA... | reverse complement strand
ATAACAAGAGAAGCTCCGTTCAAAGTTCAAACAACAAACCTTATATGAATCTTTATTAATTGACCCAAGAATAACAATATATAAACGTAATCAAGGAACCATAGGAACTCCCCATAATTTAGGTTTTTTTGCCATTGGCCAAAGATCAGTAGTCCCTAAAAAGTGGAGCAAAAATTGTGCACCTTATCTACACATGCTCCGCCAACAACCTGAAGCTCCAATATACAACAATTAAGAAAAGACAAAATGAGACTCACTTGATTCACATATTGGATTTGACATATGAGGATAAAGTTTATTGACAATAAAGGTTCAAACTTTCAAGTTGTTAATAAAAAATCTGCCCAAGAATTTGATAAGGGACAAGGGAATGAAATAGAACAGAATTAAATAAATACTTTACAATTGCAAACGGTGGAAAGAGTGAAAGAGTTCGTTGGAGAGAGACCGTGGTTGTGTGAAGATGAAAGAAAGTGGAAGGTGTTTAGTAACATGTAATTAACTGTGTTCTAACGGTGTTAATAGTAAGGGAGGTAATCGTCGCTTTTAATAAAATTTAAGGGAGGTTTGTGTTTAGTTGAAAACTAGAGGGGATGTTAGCGTTGTTTAAGAAAACCTCAGGGGAGATGAGTGTAATTTCCCCTACAATGAATGCCATTTTAGTTTCCAATGCAATAATTTTTTTTTTCAATTGTACCCTTCAATTAATACTATATACACTACTTCCAAAATATTATTATTTTTTAATAAAAAAAAACCAATAGTTGATTAGGATAATTTGGTAAAATAACATTTCTCTTTATTTTGATTAATGCATTTCTTAATATGTATGTAAAAATCTTAAACGATATTTATTTTGAAACGGAGAGAGTATGTCATTGTTAGTTATATTTTTTAAAATTTGTTTGTTTATAAAAGTAAAACATTGACTTTGCATGGCTTGTGACTCGTGAGGTGAATATATGTAACACTCATGTGTTGATAAAATATATAAATAACATCAATTGACAATCATATTTATAAATTATGTATTTTTGTTGTTTTAACATCAATAAAAAGCTTTTCGACAAATATTAGCACCAATTGTGTGAACTATAAACGAAAATATACAAATGAATTAGAAAAAAAGGTATTAAAATATGTATACTTAATCAGATTAAATTTTCATTTTTATCAATGAAAAATTCTTATCCAGTGTGTCTCTAAAAAAAATTATCACGTGTTTTTTTATAATCATCAGTGACAATATTTGTCACGTATTTTTTTACAATATTTATCAGTGATAATGTTTTGCTATGTTCTCGTATATATTTCTCATTTATAAATATTTGTCTCCTCTTTTTTTTTTTTTTTTTTTTAATATTTAGCAATAAAAATACTTGTCTCATTTTTTTATATTTATCAATGAGAAATATTTGTCCTGTGTTTTTTATATATTCATCAAAGACAAATATTTGTCTCATATTTTTTAAGTTGTCCTGATTTATTTTAATTTCCTTAAAGACTAAATTGACTTTCAAGAATTTCTTTAGGGACTAAAATAGATCTTCAATTAATAAAATTTCTGTTTTTAAAATAAAAAATACATTTTATTTTAAATTAACTTTACTTAAAAAAATACGTTTATCAAATGTATATTTTTTTTGAAGGATTCTCTGTTGGTGTAAGCCCTAGAGGCCAATAGTTTATGTTAAACTTATCTTATGTATCATGACTTTTATTATTGAATAATATATTGCACTCTTTATTATATTTGTAGTAATGTTAATAAAGTCCCTAGAATAGATAGTTCATGTAATGATATATTAAGTGTGATTGTTTTTCTTCCTTTGATAAGGCCAAGAGAAAGGTTAGACAACAAGGGGAAACTAGAGCATCCCAACTAGGTTGGCACCCAACAGAGAACCCCATCCTCTACCGCCTTTCCAATACGTAATATTATTAAAAAAGGAAAAAATATTTACATGAGGGGGGACTAGGCCAAAACCCTCAGAAAAAACAGAAAGCTAACAAAAGAAACAAAAAACACTAAGGGAAACGGTAATTAGGCAAGCCATTTCTGTCCCTAGTAAAATCATCTGCCAAAGAGGAAGGCATGGTGGTGTACCAAATAGTATCCGTTACAACGTGACCCAAAGAAGCGAGCTTATCGGCACAACAATTTCCTTCGCGGAAAACATGAGAACAAATTATCGTCATACTGTGTTGAAAACAGTTATGCCAACGGTTCCGAAGTCGAATAGGAATGATGGTGCTGTTTTTAAATGCATGCACAACACTAGAAGAGTCGCATTCAAGCCACAAGCGGTTCCAATGATTACGGGCAGCGAATTCCATAGCTAAAATCAAACCCATCAGCTCCGCTTCAAAAACAGACCAACTACCAATATTACTAGCAAAACAACCCAAAAAGGTCCCTCTAAAATCACGGAAAATTCCTCCGCAAGAAGCATTAAGATTAACCACCGAACCATCTGTATTTGCCTTCACCCATGTAATGGTGGGAGCCTTCCAAACAACCGGAACAATTTCCTTGACATGCCGGAAGAGAGGGGGAATCAACAACATCAAGAGAAATACAATTACCATTGGAGTGCCTACCCGACATAGCAACATAAGATGTGATTTTGGCCATAGTAGCGTGAAGGGATGCAGCAACCGAGCTGAACCGAAAGGCATTCCGGGTAAGCCAAATGCAATACACAACATGAACAATTGCAGCCATTATAACGTCCCTCACTTGAAAGCTGCAGCGAACAGGAATGCAATCTAACAAATTTTGAACCGATGTCAATGATATAGAGCGGTTTAGTTTCAGACCTATGCACCGCCAAACAGCCACCTCGAAATCACACGAGAGGAATAAACGCGAAGAGGATTCAACATGCTTGTAACACAAACCACAAATAGAAACAAAAGTACATCCACACTTTTGCAAGTTCTCATCCGTGGGGAGCTTGGACCACATCAGACGCCAAAACACAAATGAATGTTACAGAGGAATACAAGGACGCCATATATTAGAAGCCCAATCAAGCTTGTCCGGAGAAGGGTGAAGGAATTGGAAAGCCAACTTAGCAGAGAGGTTGCCGTCCGGAGCATGTAACCAAACACGCCTATCCGACAAAGTAATCGGAAGCGTAATTTTTTAAATGTTTTCCGCCACCATAAGATAATCTAGAATAGAAGGAAGAAGCTGCCATCTACCATTAATAATAACACTTTGAAGCTTGGCGGTAAGATGGGGAAACAAATGAGGCGGTGAATTGAGAGCGGATACAAGAGAAACTCCCATCCAATTATTCAACCAAAGATTTATTTTTTCACCGTTACCAATAATCCAAATAGAATTTTCAGAAACCGTAGTCACAAACTCCTTCACACCCGGCCAAATAGATGATTTGAAGTAACGGTTTCGCGGGAGTCCAAAAGAAAGAAAACAGTGCTGAAATAGGCGAGAGCACTCTGATTCTTGAGTAAAGAGGTTCCAACTCAAATGCAAAAGCAGAGAGGCATTAATAGACCGTGTCGACTTAAGATCAAGACCGCCAGAGTCTCAAGGGAGGCAAACTTTGTTCCAAGAAACCGTACAAATTTTGCGAGTATTAATACCACCACTCCAGACAAAATTTTTAAACCACCTATCCAACATATGTAACAGGTGAGCAGGACAACGGTAAATATGAAATGAGTAAACCAACATACCGTGCACTATGGATTTCACCAATTTAACACGACCCATAATAGTTAAAAGGACCCCTTTCTAAGTAGCAAGCTTCACCTTAATGCGGTCTACAATCGGTTGGAAGTAAATACCCTTAGGCTTACCTTGAAAGATGGGGCAGCCTAGGTATTGAAAAGGTAAAGAACCAACCGAGAACCCTGACATTTGCGACAACATATTTCTCCGGGTAACAGTCATAGCACTAGTAAACAATTTACTCTTCTCAAAATTTACAAACTGACCTGAAGCTTCAGATTAAGCCTGAAAGACTCTCAAGAGGCAACAAATATTCCTTTTTGAACCAACACAACAGATAAAGACATCATCCGCATAAAGAATATGAGTCGGTAAAGACATACCCCGACAATAATTTATAGGTTGCAAGCAGTTAGAAATTCTTTCCATCTCCAAAGCTCTACTAAGCACTTCCTCTGCAAGACAAAAGAGGGGGTGGGGGGGGGAAGGGGATCCCCCTGACGCACACCTCGCTTACGAGGAAAATAACCAATAACATTGCCATTAAATAAAAGAGATAAATGAGTTGAATGCAGAATTTCAAGAATCCAATTACAAAACAAATGAGAGAAACAGAACTGCCTTAGGACATCCAATAATCAAGCATGTCGAAGGCCTTGCGAATATCCACCTTGATGGCTATGTTGCCTCCAAATTGCTTCTTTGTTAACAAGTTAATTACCTCAGAAGCCAAAATAATACAATCTGATATATTACAGTCCCAAACAAAACCTCGCTGTTGAAGAGAAATAATACGCATACAAATGATAGCACCCCTCTCTGCTAAAATCTTCGTAACAATTTCGAACTGAAAGTTCGCCAAAGTAATGGGCCGGAAATCTCCCATGGAGGCAGCCCCTGGAATTTTCGGAATCAGAACTAAAATATTTGCATTAAAATTCGGTGCAAGAACACCTGTATAGAAGAATTCTTGAACCGAGCTCACAACATCCACCGCCACAATGTCCCAAAAAAATTGATAAAAATGTGCCCCAAATCCGTTAGGACCAGGGGTGCCATCCACATTTAAACCAAACACCGCATTTTTAATCTCTTCAAGTAACGATATAGCAGTCAAAGCAATATTATCCTCCTCTCACAACTATCCCATGAGAAATACAATGATTAGTACCGCCAAAAATATTTTGGAAATAACTCACCACATGCGTTTCCATGTCCGTTGGATCCGTAATGCGAACATTTCCATCCTGAAGCAAAGTAATAGGCTTAACAGAAGATTTTATTCGAGCCATTCTATGAAAATAAGCCGTGTCATGGTCACCAAAAATGAAGCTTTGATTCCTAGCCTTCTCCCTCCAAAATTGATCTTGACAATTCATAGCTCTAGTGAGAGTCAATTGCGCCTGTAATTCCCGAGCATGCAAGGACGTGTCCCCCTCAACATCAATCAAGGCCTGGATACGCTCTACCTCATCCGCCGCAAGCTTAACTTGCCTTTGAACATCGCCAAAAACAGACTTGTTCCAAACACGGAAAGCATCTTTTACCCGTAACAGTTTCATCTGTAAACGATGCATACCTGATCCCACTACCTCTTTTTTCCATATATTCAACAATAAAGGTCTACAATCAGCATGAGTGGTCCAAGTTTTAATTTTTTTTAAAGGAAGTAGTCTTACGAACAAAAGAGAAACTTGAATGCACCAGTAAAGGATGATGGTCCGAATGAGTCCTCACTAAGGCCGTGCACAAAGTAACTCCTCACAAATAAGTCCATGCTTCATTACAAATACCACGGTCAAGACGAAGAAATACTGAATTAGAATCTAACCTGCCATTATTCCAAGTAAATTGCACACTATTTGTATTCAGATGCAGCAAAAGATTAGCATTAGACCATGAAAGGAAATCAGTGCAAGAAATGGATGGAGGAAGTCGACGACCACTTTTCTCATGCGCTCCAAGAACTGCATTAAAATCCCCCCAAAAAATCCATGGAGCGTGATAGTTGTTCTGCAAAGAAGTCAAGCTATTCTTAAATGTATCCATAGTCAAGCTTTGATATGAATTGAGATAATAATAAAGCGTCGAGACTAATATGGATGTAGACTGATGACCACATCTCATGAGTCATAGATATGAGATATTAAGTCTATACATAGGTATAAATATCAGGAGTAATATTTATACTGGATTGACTCACCGTGAGAATACTACATATTATGTTATGAAATTGTCATAAGACATTCTCACAATGATAATAGTGTATATAACTCTTAGACCTAAAAATACTATGATCCCTATATGTGGACTCAAGTGTTTTGTTGCCATTCTAACATTGTCTGTAAAAGGATAACCATAACGTTGAAATATGACTAGAGATATATCTTTAGGCCTCTTGATGAAATATGACTATAAAATTGCATGGCCATGCCGAACCAAGTCAATATGAGATATTAGACTTATTCGTTATTCAGTATATTTCGGGATCAAGAAATATTAAATATTGATCTATACAAGGGTGACAAAATCTATGCCTTGTGATCAATATAGATATTAGGACAAAGGAGTATTTGTACACATAAATATTATCATGGAAAAATGTTTCGTCAGATCACTTGACATTCTTGTCACTTGTGTAGCAATGACGTGTTGCTAGATACCGCACATTGACTTATAAGTATGACTTATATAATGAGTGCGTTTAGTAAATAACGCTAATTAGTTAGTAAAATACTAAACTCGTTATTGGGCTTATGGAAGCCCAATAGTGACTTTTGACTTGCAGAGCACACTAGGAGTTCTATAAATAGAACCCTAGTGATGAAGTCTTTGATACACATTTTTTAGAAACCCTAGTTCCCTGAAACTTCTGATTCCTTGGCTAGCACCAAGACTTGGAGGAGTACCGCTCATGTGGACTTGCTAAAGGCTCTGCTGCTTGCTTAGCTGTGATCGTGATTCCAAATTCCAGATTCCACATTTTGAGTTAACAATCGAATCACTGATTCATGACAAATTCGTAGTGATCCAAGGAAAAAAAATCTAAATTTTTTATTCCGCTGTTTATTCTGTAATTCGATTTTCCTTCATTCTCAAATGTATATTTTTTAAGGGTTCTTAAATATGTATTATTATTTATTATTTTTTTAAAAAGTGCATATCATTATTTTTAAATAGCTGAGTTTTCTTAAATGTGATTCTCTTTCCTTCAAGTGATTAACATCGAGTGAGGAGCTATGTGCCTCAGTTGTGGGTTTTCTAACTTCTCCAATAAAGCTTTAGGTATGTTTGTATTTTGAGTTTAAGTTGCATTAAGAAATGCATAAATAAAAGCATAAATATAAAGGGATAAAATTGTGAAAATAAGGTTGTTTTATTGATTCGATGTGTCAATTCTAATGTATAAACAAAGTATTTATAGTTTAACTATTTCCTAATACACAAACGACATGGCCTATGATGCTTAAACTTTCATTCGGCTAATTTTGCGGGTATTGTGTAATAACATCCATTAGTCTTGTTTCCTCAGCATGGTCCATCTACTAAGTCTTTTTGTGCACATCCACTAACGATCGTGTCTCTTCCATCATTTATTAAAGTGGTTGGTGGCATTGAGAACAAAGATTGTGGGTTTGTTGCATCATTGTCCAGTCTCACTATGCTCTGACTCGGTTTTGAGTATTTGATGACCCACATTATGAGTTAGCAGCATTGAGAAATAATCAGCACATTCGCTCGGCTGCTCTAACATCACCTATTCTCCACTCGATTGAAGGGCCTCCTCGTGTAATTGTTTAATTGCCCATTTACTAAATTCAGCTAACACAATGATTATTTTTAGGTGTGAAAAAAAGATTTTAAATTATGAAGAAAAAAAAAATTAAACCTCAATTCAAGTAAGGGTACTATCATTTTCCTTCACGTTCTCTTTCCTTCTTCATTGTTCTCAAAATTCTTTCCTTTCCTCAATCCTCACCTCCCAAACTTTCAATGGAGTCTAAAGTCTAAAGTTTTAAGCAGAGAAGTAGTGTTAAATGTATTTTAATGGTCATCCGAATCCGAAGGGAATATTTTCTTCCACTCATAAAAACAAACTCCTGACTGCATAGTCTAAACTCGTGCCTGACCTTTGATCGTAAGGTCAAACTTTCAACCAAGTCATCATCATCTTTTAAAACTCACGATTTCGTATATCTAATATGAACATCAAAGTATGGGCCCTGTCCAGCACTATCAATTAACATATCTATCATCATATTGATATATCTCTAAACGTACCTCATTCATCCTCAAGGACCTTTTTTTGCAAGATTTTGTCATTCACACGAATCTATCTAGTCAAGTTTAACCTTCTTTCTTAATGTATCAATAATTGTAAGTGGAGTTTTGGGACACTTGACAAGATGGAAGTTATGGGCACCTTTCCCACCTCCTCTCCCATAATTAGACGCGGAGAGTTAACCAAATACACATCAACGACTATCACTTTGTTTGTCCATATATGGTATTTGTTGTAACTCCTCAATTAATTTTTTTTGGCGTTAATCCTCTAGTTTCCAAGTGCTCAGGGAAATGGGGTCCTGGTAATTTATGTTCGACACCTAAGAATCGAACTCGGCTTCCTTTGAACGGTTTGTCCTTGATGAAACTCATTAAACACCTGAGTTCAATTATTTGATTGCGACTCTTCAATTCTATAATGCATGATTTGTAATCTTTGATCAGGCGGGGTTGACCAACTCTAGCTGGCTGCGTGAGTGGTTTATATGTACATATTTGAATTTTGTTTGATCTTTTTATGATTTGAAATCACTGTCCCTTTCAAACATGTAAAATGGAATACTACATATGGTTAATTGCAATAAGAAGCGACAAACAATTTTATCATTATATGCTATTTTGTTCCCACTTTTGTGTCGTTCCAATCAACAATTAAATTGCATGTTTCTGTTAGTGTGTGGTGGTTTGGAATTGTTTCCAACTTGTAATGTTTTATTGCTTGTCCTTGTATTTCTTGTTATAGGGTAATGCTTTTAAATAAAATTTGCTCATTCAATAAAAAAAAAAGAAGCTAAATTGCATTCGTAGTTTTTTTTACGGAAAATTGCATTTAGTTGTGGTTGCGATTATTGATATAACGGAAAATTACGATTAAAAAACATTTGGTACGACAATGACATCACTTATAGCTGTAGTAAAGTAACATAAAGAAGGCTACCATTACTTTTAAAAAAAAAAATTAATAATAATAAAGAAGGCAACCATTTACGAAATTGAAGTTGCAAACTCGTTTTTAAAAAAAAAAAATCATAGTTTAAGGTTTTTATTTTTGAAAAAGGTAAAATCATAGTTTAAGGTTTTAAAAAATCGTCACTAAGATTGAGACTTTATCTATGTCGTTGATGGCTGCACAATTACAATACTACTGTGATTGAGGTAGCGTGAGCCCATTTGACAATGATTTTATGTAAAATAAAAATCGTATGTTGATCTAAAATTTACATATTTAAGAGTTATATTAACAAGTGTCCTAACGACAAATTTAAGAAATTCACAAAAAAAAATTATTTTGAAATTACAACTTATATATGCAAAAGTCATAATTTGCAATAAAGTTCATTACGTTTGATTGCTTAAACAATATCTAAGGAAAGTGGTTAACACTTTTTTATATGAACGTTTCAAAAAAACACTTTTCTATAATAATAATAATATCATGTCATTTTTATATATTTAATTTAATTATTTTAAATTAAATATAAATTTTGAATTAAAAGGTACCGGTAACAAAACTTTAGGATACCAAGAAATTCTTCCATGAAAAACCTCAATGTAATCGTTGTTTAAATATTTTCCCATTTGGAACAAGAGAAAGTAAATTTAATGCATGGAAATCCTTCTGTTTTTTGTGTGTGAATGTAATGCATGGATTGAAAATCAAATGAAAGATATTAGGTTATGTACTCCTAAAAAAAAGATATCAGGTTATGTGGTTTAGTACGTTATGCTTATTGCACAAAAAATTGGTTTAAAAGTGAAAAACAGAAAATTATATTGTCATTCTAGACCATTGACATGTTGGATGGAGATGGTTGTGTTCAAGTTTCTTGTGCTCTTAAATTATTGGTCTATTGTTGCTCTGATGGGTAGTCCACGAATCATGCTGAGGGACATGGGTAACCCAGATGAAATTTGTCTCTCCTACATAATATGAGGAATGTCTAAGAACCCAATATTGAACTAGACAATGATGACATTCTTTAATATACATAATAAGTAGTGGAGCGTATCTTAGTTGGAATTGTAGAAATATTTCCTCACATTATGTTTATGTTTGTAACGTTTGAGTTTATAGCGTTTGAATTTATATCCTTTTAAAAATTCAAGCAGTGTTTGAAATTTTAATTCTTGATCTCACTTCAAATAACATTTGAATTTATAACTTTTATCATTATTTCTCTCAATTTTACTTTTATTATCTAAATTCTTTTAGGGAATTTTTATTATCTTAATTAAAAAATATAAATATAATGAAAAACATTTGTTTATGTCATTTCATATCATCAGCTAATTCAACTACTAATTTTACCTTGTTTAAAAAAAAAAACGCATTAAGTTTACCAAACACTGTGAATTGATTCAACTAGCTTATCTATTATTAGTTTTTTTTCGTTTTTTTTAGCGAAGCTTATCTATTACTATTAGTCATTAACTGACTTATCAATTATTCACAACTTTTCACTAAACAAAACTTTAAGCTTGACCCACCTCTAAATATAGCGACAGAATTTACACCAACAATTTCACGAACATATTTTTACTTTTACTATGTTTTTTAAGTCCTAAAAGTTTTTTTTTTTTTTTTTGTTTTGAAAGAAGAACCGGAAGCTTTTTTTTTTATAAGGCAAGAGTCCAAAGACATAAAAAAGAAATAGAAAACAGTCTGAAAGATGAAATGTCTTACAGATTCCAGTCTATGTCAGAGGTACTCATATATATTATTAAAAAAAGGAAAAAATAAATATAAAAAAGAACTGGGGGGACATAAACCTAATCCAGTCAATCCACACAAAGTGTATGTCAACCCAAACGGGTAATACAAAGAAATAAAAACAACACCGGTGGATGTCTAACAGGCGGTGTATGGACAAACCGTCAACACGGAATGAATCCAAGAACCAACAACTCCTTGCGACAGCAACAAGCCTAACGTCTCTTTCGAGCCAAACATTCCAACATCAGGTAGACCGATGAGGATTTTGAAACCACATCTAAGTTGTATAGAACCAAACTTCGTGAAGGTGAGAGATTCTATCGCCAACACAGATACAAAACCCCACGCCTACAACCTATTATGCTGCGACGGAAAGCTTCACGGCCATTTCTAGCCAAATCCAATAGAACCGGAAGCTTATTTGCTATATAAATTAGAATCAAAAGGTAATGTTAATTGTCTGTTTCCTATACTAGATGTGTATCCATGTTCCCATGCATCTCTGTTGTGCTTAGGCTCCCACTGAATCAAAATGAATGTTCTAAATTACAAATTTGGTTGTAATTATTAATATAAATCAAATTTGGAGGAGTAAAGGTGAACAAGTTATAGTTAAAAGCATGCTGGTCAATTTTTTATTCTATAGTTAAAAGCATTTGTGAATTTTTCGCGAAGAATGAATTCGCGAGATAAAGCATTTCCCATATATAAATATTTGTATTCAAGGCGATATTAACATAATCACTGCTAAAAACATGCGAATTATTGATGAAATTTTGGGAGGGAACGAAATCCATCACTAATGCATTTGTGCTTAGATCAAGTTAAATTTCATTCTTTGTGGTGGCTAAAAGCGAAAAACACTACATTTGTGTATGACACTCAGAGTTGGTGGTCGGACCCTATGCGTTGTTTGGGCCTCAACTGACCATAGTCTTGTATATATCTTGTATGACTCTTTGTTGGTAGGGGTGTTCCCGGAGGTACGTCTTGTACTGATGAGATTACATCGCCTTTGTTAATATATTCCATTTTGATTTCTTTAAAAAAAAATTATACGTGGAAAGCTATATCTTCCATGAAAATCAAGTTAGCGAACATTAGTGACGGAATTTGCGACCATCATCTTCTCTTGAAATCATTTTAACTCATACAATAAATTCTTCCTCCATCAAGACTTGCAGGCCAACTAGCACAGGTTAGCTAGTAGGTTATTCAAAGTTGGCTCTTGCTTGGCATTAAAGTATGCAATTGTTTAATCTGACAATGACGTTCCAAACCTAAACCAAAGATAAGAGCAAAGGTACAAAAGCGTCTTATTGGACATTAATAGATGAATGTTGAATTTTCCATTTTATTTAGATTTGGTAGATCTTAAATGAAGATACCGAAAAATACAAGAAATGAGATTTGAATCGTAATGTGTGCTTTAAAATCATTTTCAATTTACGTAATGTATTGAAGAACTTTTCTTCTTTTTAGAGAGAACATTCTTTTTTTTTTGTTTGAAGAAGTTAAATTAACCCGCCTAAATTAGGCACGAGAGAATCAAATCTGAGACCTTGAAGAGGAGCACACTCTCAGGTCCCAAGCCAATACCATTAGACCAATCCAAGTGGGTTTTTAGAGAGAACATTCTATTAAGAGGTTTGTGAAGAAAATACTTTTTTTTAAGAAGGTGAAGAAAAGACTTAAAAAATATTTATAAAGACCAAAGAGTAGGTATAAAGAAAACACAGGAGAATTTTTATGTCAGTTTGTACTTGCATGAGTACAATCTATAAAACTAGGGTTTAGTTTGTTTAGGTCATGCCCTAGAATGCTCTTAAGATGTGTATTTATAGCCTTCAATGGGCTTGTATTTCCATGACTTAGGCTCTAAGTTACTTGGGCCCGGGTCGCTCCCATACCACTTCCAAGGTTTCTAGAAGTTTCCTTGAGGCGGCGCCATAGGGGCATGCCTAAGGTCACTTTGACCCTTATGAAGGGCGTTGTCCTTTCATTTGGATATGAGTAGTCCACAAGCCCCCCAAGCACGAGACTTGGGACAAGGTGAAGTGGTCTGTAATGAGATTTTCAGTCCAAAGTTCATAACAACTGTTTCTATATCTAGTCTTTCTCTTACAGAGGTAATTTTTCTTTGTAAAGTCGATGACTTAATCCACTAATCAAAGTATTATTTACTCTTCCTTTCTAGGAACTGTAAATATTGTTCTAACCTCATCTTCATGCTACCCACTAGAGATCTATCTAGTCTTATAAAGAATCCTGACCAAAAAGCATTGTCGACCAAATATTATCTAAGAATCTCTAAGCTAGTAGAATGACCTCTTCTAGATTCCTTAAGATCTGACAACCTACCTCTTGAGTTGAGTATTCTTAAAGCTTCTCTAAGATAAGTATTCTTTAAGCTTCCTAGGATACTAGAAAGACCCCTTTTAGATTCCTTAAGATCCAGTAGTTTGCCTCATAAGATGAGTATTCTTAAAGCTTCTTTACATGTTGATGGGTTATATTTTGCACACTGTGATAAATTGTTTGGTACCTAGAGCCTTTTTGAGCCACCCTGTATGAAGTACTTATTTATCCTTTATTAAACCAATTTTAAGCTTATAAATTACTCCCCTTTTATTTAGTGACAACCTGCATTACAAGCCGAGACACCTTAAGTGAAATATTTATCCCTCGTTTTGGAGTTAGGTAGTGTTTTGCGTCGTATATGCTGAATCATAAGTTTGAGATTGTTTTTGGAACTATCAACTATTTAAGTTTGTGGTATGGGTACCAGAGAGAAAATAGATCACACATATGTCTCTTAAAAAAAGGAAACAGAAAAACATTGAACTGAATCATCTAAGACCGGTTTACAGAATATATATATAAAAAGAATAGAGACAAATTTTCAAAACATTGGTCTCGACATGAACTGAGTTCTCTAGTACTCTAACTTGATTTGCATGGGATAAAATTGTTTGTAACTGAACTAAGATAGTAGTAGGCACTTAACTCCATTTTTTATTTCTATTTAGCTTGTTTTCCCAAAAATATCTCACATGTAGGTAGTTAAGCTCCGTTATAACTCTCAAAGACCTCAAAAGTGTGTAATGTGATATTGATTTAATTGATTGTTTAGAAAAGTTTCAAGCCTATGTTAATATGGTAGTTCTGTATATCAGTTGTGTGTACGTATAGATATATTTATCACTTGAGATAAGTTGTCGAAAGGAGGACGCGTCAAGCAAGAGGGCTCAATAAAACCATTGGTTGGGAGATGAACTTTTAAGCTACCATTGGTGGGTTAAGTTGTTATTTTACAGTCGTTTTTCAATAAAAAAATCGTACCTTGAGGAGAAGTAGCTATGCAAGTTTGGGAATATGATAACACTCTATTCTATTGTCTTATTTTTGACGGAGTCGGAAGCAAGGGTTAGCAAGCGCTAAACCTAGATTGAAAAGAAACAAGTTTTCAAGCGACAAACTTGTGAAAATAGGGTTCAAGAATGCACCAGAAACTGAGAAAACTCTCTGAAATATTATTGAATGAATAAAAGTTGCCTATTAGGCTACAACTGTTAAGCTTAAATAGGGAAATAACAAAACTCTAATGAGCCGAAAATAACAAACTAAAAACAAAACAAACAAATAATAAAATTAGGCTAAAATATAAAATTATTAAGGAAACCCTCCTACATCAATTTTACTCATTTTAGTGTGCTTTAGTAAGGTTTTATTGAGATTTGGACAATTTGGATGCCGGAAAAGAACCAGAAAATCAAAATTTGAAATTAAGGAACCGTACCACGAGTTAAGACCGTCGATTTAGAGCTTTCGCGAAAATCCATGACACAATTTAGAGCTCACACCACGATTCTGAGGAGCGCAGAATTTAAAATTTGAAATCTGATGACAATCGAGACATGTTCTCGAGCATCGTGGCGCGATTTTGCATTAGAGATGATGAACACATAGGAGAAGTGAAGGATCACGCCATGATCTATGAGCATCGTGGCGCGATTTGTGCGAACCAGATATGGTCTATAAAAGCCTAATTGCAATTATGAGCAAAAGTTCAATTTTTAAAGGTATTGAAGGCACTTTGCAGCTGCAAGCAACTAGAATTCGTGGTTAAGACATCATGATTTTTGCGAGGATTAATAATGTGTAGTTTATTATGTTGCATTTTTAGTATTATACTTTCCTTGCCTTGTATTGTTAAGACTTTGCTTCTATTCTATTGAAAACCTATCTTACTTTCTTCTTACCCTATCCTATCCTCTTCTCTTATATTTAAGGTATAAAATCACCACCAAAAAAAAAGGTATGAAATAGTTTTAAAACATGTGATGTGGCGGAGAAAGACTTAGTGCACTTAAATAACTCATTATAAAACATAGACTATTGTCATATTATGTAAAGTGACAATCAACATTTACATATATGGTTATTAATAGTTTTAAAACATGTGATGTGGCGGAGAAAGACATAGTGCACTTAAATAACTCATTATAAAACATAGACTATTGTCATATTATGTAAAGTGACAATCAACATTTACATATATGGTTATTAAAAAAAAACATTTACATATATGGTTAAAAAGCTTATTAATTAAAAAGTTAATTTGAAATTATGTGATAAAGTATGAAATAGTTTAAAAATTTTGCGAAAAATTATAGAGTCGATTGAGTTAATAAATTTCTTAACTTGGCAATTAAATTTGATAAAATTTAAGGTTTAGAGTGAGTTATTAAGATGAGTAAGCTATGTATATACCTAGGAGATTTATAGTCTCTACGAGTCTGATTTTTTATGTTGTATTGTGAAATGCACTCATTATGCTTGATTTTCCTAGATATTTTCCATATTTTTATTTTATTTTTTAACTAGAAAAACACAATTGAATTGATAGGGAAATAAGATTTACTTATTATATTGTGATTTACTTGCCAAACAACAAATTGAAATATGATTCCTCTAAAAAGAAGTATAATATGATACGATAGCCTATCATATTCTAATTTCTATACACTTGTTTGCATGTTCTATAACCATCAACAGCCGTGAAATACTCAAATGATTATTCTTACAAGAAAGTAAGACAATGTTTAGAAAGTATTTCCATAAGAAAGTATGATATTGTTTAGAAAGTATTTCCATTAAAGATTGTTGATTTAAATATCCTCATTAGTTAAAATAACGTGAGATTATTTTAATTTGCACAAGACTAGGAGACTGATTGATAATTGATGATATAAAATTAATACATAGCTCACATTGAAACAAAAAGACTGATTTTTATTTTTTTATTTTTTCTACATAATCTATTTAGAATCTTCATACTTCTTTGGATAATAATCTAGTTCTCCTTTTGAACCTAACTCCACATCCTTAGGTTTCTCTTGGATATCAACACTTCCTTTGTAATGATATCTTTGAGAAACATACAAAAAGTAAACCAAGTTGAGAACTCCAACCCCAGCTAAAAGGTAGTAAAAGTAATCTAGCCTTCCTTCATTGATATTATTTGTCAACCAATCTGGATGGCTATGTGTTTTTGTGACACTATGAACAGTTGTGACCAATATGCTACTAACATAATTTGCCAAAGCAAAAGAGCAAGAGAACAAAGCATTAGCAATGCTTCTCATATGATCAGGAAATTGTCTATTGAAGAACTCAATTAATCCAATTATGTTGAATGCCTCACAAAAACCCAACAAGACCAATTGTGGGAATAGCCACATTACTGACATAGGAGCAATACCTTGTGGAGTTGGATTAGCATTTGCAACATCTCTTCTAACTTTTTCAACCAAACCAGCTACAATCATTGATAGAATAGAGAACACCATGCCAATTCCAATTCTTTGGAGTAGAGTGATTCCTCCTTCGTTTTTTGTAATTTTTCTTAGTGATGGTACACATATCCGGTCGTAGAATGGGACCCATAAGCCTATGACGATCAACGATATGACTCCGAGTGAACCGGCTGGGATTTGGAATTTTGGTCCGAGGTGTCGGTCCATTTTCATGGCTTGTGATACAATAAATGTTCCTTGTTGCGCCATCGCAGTGAAACCTAGGATACCGGCTGCCCAAATTGGAAATGTTCTTGCTAAGCATTTTACCTCTTCTACTTGCTGGATGCTGACAAGGTTCCAGTTATTAACGATGGTTCCATCTGGGTTTAAATCACCCTCCATTACTAGAGCAGCTTTATCCAAAACCCTAGATTATACATATAAAGTTATAGTTAGATTTTAGAACAAATGTAATAAATAATAACTTACATATCATTTTGCTAAATATGAAAAAGTTGTATTTGGTCTTTTAAAAAATGTTAATCTCATTTTGGTTTCACAATTTGACATGAGAAATGAAACTTTGACCCAATTCTAACCATCTAATTTATTGTCGAAATTTGATATCAAATTTGTGTGTAAAAATGATATAACTCTTTAAGATATAGATACCAATTTCTTTTTTTTTTTTAACAAAATATTGATATCAAATTTTTGTAAAACAATTCTTATATTTATATGCCTTTAATTTCCTTACACTTGTTCAACACTTAGTTTTCTCTATCTGTCATCCTATCACATTACTTATTTATCACATCTATCTATCTATCTCTTTCTATCCCTCTCTTGGTGTAGAATGAGTAATAGGTGCACAAAAATAATTTTCCTTTATAAAAATGGCTATCAAATATAATAATGATTCCAAAAGGGGAATAAATTGTAAAAGCAATAAGTATAGATTTCTTGTGGGGTTAGTTATTGTTGGTGGTAGCACTAGCAACTCTAATTATTAGCTAATAATATTTAAAACAGGAAAAATGATAATTTATATTCTTGGGCACATGTTAAGATACCAGCGATAGAAATTTTTCATTAAAAATTGCACCAATTTATTTCTCAAAACATTGAAATTTAGTTTTCCTAAATAAAACTTTCTTTTTTTGAAAACTTTAACATGTGCCTTAGGATACGAGTTAGTACGACCCATTAAAAAAACGACATACGTGACCGTATATAATAAATAAACATAATTATTGCAATAATAATCAAAGACAGAGATATCTTACCTGAATTGGTTGGTTGGAGGTAGCTTTGACAAAATGGCTTTCCCAATTAATGGAGGATCATAAAAAATCCCATCTACATGTTTCTCATTTGGAAGCTTCACTTTTCTCTTTCTAAAAGAAGCCACTAAAACTTGTGCAATACTAGAAAAAATGCTTCCTTCTGGCTTCACATGCACATAAATCTTTGTTCCAACAAAGAACAAAATTATGGAACATAACATGCACAAAGTTGGTATAGCAAAACCAAATTTCCAACTAACTGAGTCTTGGATGTAAACAATCACTGTCTGAGTGAATAACAATACCACTGTAAATGATGTATAGTACCAATTAAAAAAACTATTGATCCCTTTTTTTCCTTCTTCTGTTGTAGGGTCAAATTGGTCAACACCAAAAGGTATGCTACATGGTCTTATACCTGAAGAACCTATGCTTAGAAATATAAGTCCCATGAATAGAAAACCAACTTGAGATGAGTTTGCAGTAACACATTGATTCAGTGCTTGTTGTTGAGGTGTGCAAGATGGAGGGTGTAATTGTGGTAACCATGCTGTTAATGTCACCGCTAGCATACCCTATTACAACAATTTCAATAGAAATGAAATATAATTAGATATTTAAGAAAATGGTCATGCTAACTTGTGCACTAAACAAAGAACACATGTTAAGAACCAAAAAAGATCAACTTTGCATTGGAAAATATAAATTTTAACTTTTAAGAATTTGAATATACGACTTTTGATACGTATCATAGCCGTTCCTATGAAACTGGAGGCTCGGCTCTTATAGTAAAAATAGACCCCTAATAAAAAAACGCACAATTTTTTTAAAAGATTAATCTTTTATTTAAATTCAAAATAACATTCATATAATGATTATTAACTGCCAAAATCAAAATTAGCAATTATTTTTACTAAGGACGTGTTTTTTTACTTAGAAATAGAAACATGGTACATGATTTTTTTACTTAGAAATTAAAACATGAAACATGTTTATTTTTCTTTTTTGAATGGAGGTGAGGATATTGAGCAATAATTTTTTTCTTGAGGCCCATCACTTTGGAAGATCCAGTTCGATTGAATTCTTTGCACTCTCGAAAAAACGGCCCTACGTATATTTCTATAATGACGATCTTGATATCTAACTAGTTTACATTGATATTTCGTCAAAAAATAAATTTTCATTGATATCTAATAAAATTTCATTATTCTGTCATACCGTTCTATTTATGCGTATTTATTTTATTTAGGTAAGAATAACAAAAAAAATAAATGTGAAAGAGACATAGGAAGTGGTTGGACATAAAATTAATATACATAAAACAAGACGATGATGTCACGTTAGAAAATGGATCAATGACAAGATTTTATGTGCAACAAAATAAAGGTAGTTGCAGTAGTCAATCTTAATAAGCTGAGCTGAATCGTGAATTCCACTAACTGAATTTTTTATTATCCTCGTTTTGTTTAAAATTTGTGTATATTGTCACTTCTACTACATCTCAACTACATTAGATTATTATCATAAAAATGTTAACTACATGAATTATAATGTTCAAGTGGTCCAATCTAATTTCAGTACTGTTTTCAAGTCCATTATGACACTACACGGTACGTGGACGACAAGTATAAAGCATAGCAAATGGCATTAATGGCACAACATACCGAACCTTGATATATTTTTTTTTAAATAAAAGAGAGTAAATACTTGAATAATTTACATGCAAGTATGTCCCCTCAAAAAAGAAAAAAAGTATATAAAGTAAAACAAGAGAATTTTTTTTTTTTGTTGCTATATTTTTTTACGAAAAAACAAGAGAATATATATTTCTTGCAATTTATTTTTTTTGATATAAATGAGGGCCTAAGCCCGGAATATTTCTTGCAATTTAAAATATAACATAATTAGTTTATTATAAAAAATAGTTTAATTCTCGTTTATTATATTTCAAAGACTTGATATATCAAACCGTCAAAATTGGCTGACTATCAACAAATTCAAATTGATCATTATTTTTAAAAAATAAAATGGTAGAAACTAATGGAAAATATGATATTAAAACAATATCAATTAAAACAAAAGTAATGTAACTTAATATCATAAAACTATATTTTTTTAAGTAACAAAAGGAAAATTTATTGATGGAAAAAGAGAAAATAACAGAAAGAAAGGGAAAAAATGAAAACAAAAACTATTAAATTGTGTTTTAACAAAAACTATTTAATTATAAATATTTTTTTTTGAGCAATATAAATATTTCTTTTAAATTATAAGATATTAAAAAAAATTATTTTCTTTAACAGTATACAAGGTACTTCGAGTAAATGAAACAATAATAGTGTAAATAAAAGCTCTGTGGCTTCCTCAGTACTAAGAAATAACAACTGTATGTATCTTTAATCTTTATATCTTTCCAAGTCTCAAGAGTCAATTATCATTTAGGTCAAAAACAAAGAGTCAATTAACATTGTTAGTGACAATTATAAAGCCAGTTTTGTTTTGTTACTTTTCTAAGATATTGAAGCGTTAAAAGAGACTCTAAAATACTACTAATATAAGTGTCATTTTAGAAATTATGTTTAAAGTAAGATATTTTTCATGATGAGATGGTATATATATATGAATTAAATCTTAAAATGAATTCTTACCAATAGTGAGAAAAAGGAAGCAAAAGCTATAGTCTTGAAGCGACCTGTGTAGGTATCAGAAATGAAGGCCCCAAGTAAAGGAGCAAAGTTTGAAATACCACCCCATATGTTCAAAATGTTTGAAGCATGAACTTGCTCCAAATGAAACTCTCTTGTCAAATACACCATAAAGTTAGCTAACAAACCAAATGCTGCTAACCTTTCAAACGATTCATTTCCTGTATTATAAACAAAGTTAAAAAAATGTCAAATTATTTGCATTTGAGATTTCTTTATAAAGCAATGGCAAAAACTTTATGGAAGTGTAGGATATATTTTGTGCAAGTTTACAAAAAAATGTTTGGAAAAAATATAGCTTTAAACATAGGCCACAGTTTCACTCATTAATCTATCTCGATCCATGATTTGAGATCGATGAGTTCAAATTAGTACTTACTCCGTAACAAAATATAAACAAAAAATACATAATATAGATGTATTTTTTTGGTTATATTTTGTTTAGTAAAAGTACGAAATAATGTTATCATTGAATTGAGATGGAACAATCAAAATGAACTATTTCAGCAAGAAATTGCAACATGTATTCCAAATCCGAAATTCAACCACATGTTATTAAGTAGAAAATATTTTCAAATAGATGAATATATATATATATATATATATATATATATATATGTATGTATGTATGTATGTATGTATATATATGTATGTATGTATGTCTGACCTAAAATAAAAGGCATGGCCTTCCATCCTCCAGGCTTCTTTTTGCCATGTTTTTCATAGTTTGGTTCCTTTTCTATTGTTGAAGGAGGAAAGTCAGAGAGGTTTGTTCTATTATCTTCTGCACTCATTTTCTCACAACTATGATTAATCACTGTTCTTTCCTATAAACTATACTCCACTATGACTATATATAGCTTCAAGTTTTTGTGTGTTCTCTCTCAAGGTTATAAAAAAAGGTTTATATGTAAAGTATTTGGCTTTTGGTGGTTTGAGCTAAAGACCCAAATACACTAATTTATAGTGCAATACACAATGATTGAATGGTTGTGGTTTGATCATAGTGGAGCTATCTAGTGTCATAACAGTGTTTTATTAATTTGTTGAATAGTCGAATACATCCAAATGAAATACAGAGTTTTGAACGCGTGCAGTGTTTTGAGTACCGACTCATATGCATGAGATACATATACAAGGATTGCGTGCTCTCTTTGTTATGGTCAGTGGAAACGTGGGGACCATGCACTTCAATCCCTTTCCTATAGCTTGTACGTGCATGGTAAAATCTAAGGCACTATGTATCACTTTATGTATCCACTTGTATAGCATGTATAGATTTGTGTGTATAAGTGTTACGGTGGATTATATGATAATATTTATTAGCGACAATGAACCAAACAAGTAAGCTTAAATTATCAACAACGAATTGTTTAAGAGAATTTAAGATCAATTTTTAGGTGGAACAATTTTAGTTCTGATTTTATTTATTTTCTAGCAAACTCTAGACTATTAGGGTTTCTTTCTCCTGAAAACCGAATGGTTAACACAAAACAAAAAATTCTAAGAATGAACCCAACTCATCACTTGAATTTTAAATTTTTGGGTTTTTTCTACGTTACCTCTCGAAGAATTGAGTGTAATTTACCCCTATCAATGAAAAAACTCATTTTCTTCATTTTATTATTACAATGAGTTGTCATTTTCATCTCAAGAACATTAAACTTGTTGATATCCTTCACTCAACATGTGATTTTCATCTCTTTCGTTTCATAATCTAAATTATAGTTATCAGTAAGGGTACATTACAACCAATTCATTATTGGCTAATGCATGTCTCATTCATAGGTTTTTTCTTACAATTAGTTACTATTTTCATATTAAGAACATCAAACTTCTTTATCTCCTTCGTTCTATATGTGTTCTCCATCTTTTCGTTATAAAATTGAGTTATATTTGTCATTAGGAGTAAATTACCCCTGATTCAAAAAGGGATAACGTATGTCTCACCATATTTTTGGGGTTATTTTACGTAAGAGTGTAAAATGTTTATATAATACACTAAGGTAATACCTGTGATTGCACCCTTTGAACCTTGGATGTGTTAAGGTGGAAATATAATGTTAG
>Ga0315915_1002669_pt1 | contig 22564 bp, 7 predicted proteins | sample MpolbnodulesMG_FD_207738 | JGI IMG/M metagenome (GOLD analysis project Ga0315915, IMG submission 207738) | Medicago polymorpha root nodule microbial communities from Los Angeles, California, United States - branched nodules | ecosystem: Host-associated > Plants > Roots > Nodule | place: USA... | reverse complement strand
CAACAACAACAACAACAACAACAATGGTGTCTTACCCAGAAGAAAAGGTAGACAAATTTCTTCTAGGTACATGTCTCCTTCACCTTCATCTTCTTCAACAACTACTACAACAACAACATCTTCAACAACAACAACAACAACAGTGTCTTCTTCTTCATCTTCTTCAAGAAGATTTGCTTCACCACTTTTGTCACGTTCAACAAATTCATCATCTTCAACACCAGTTCCTGTTCCTAAACGTTCTCAATCTGTGGACCGTAGAAGACCTACTAGACCAACAACCCCAGTTCCAGAAGCAACTAAGCTTCTCGTAACTTCTACTAGGAGTTTGTCTGTTTCATTTCAAGGTGAGGCTTTTTCACTTCCTATTAGTAAGAGTAAAGCCAAAGCCGTCACGCCGGAGCGACGGAGGGTTACTCCTTCTGTTGCTGGAAAAGGAGATCAGGGTGAGAATTCTCGACCCTCGGATCAGCATAGATGGCCAGCACGGTCGAGACAGACTAACACGAACAATCACTTGTCAAGGAGTGTGGATTATGGTGGTGTTGGTGGTGGTGAAAAGAAAGTTGTACGTGCATTGCAACAATCAATGGTTATGGAGAGTGGTAGAAGAAGAGATTCTTTTGATGGATTAGGTGGTTTGAGTTTGGATTTAGGGAAAACTACTCAATTGAATGAACATTCTTTGAATTATGATGTTAATGCTTCTGATACTGATAGTGTTTCATCTGGTAGTAATTCAGGAGGAGGACATGATTCTTCTCTTGGTGTTCTTAAGGTTCCGAGGGAAAATCGTGGTATTGTTGTTTCTTCCAAGTTTTGGCAGGAAACTAATAGCCGGTTGCGACGGTTACAAGATCCTGGTTCACCTTTGTCAACTAGTCCTGCTTCAAGGATCAGTGTTCCATCTAAGAATTCTCAATTGAAAAGGTATAATAGTGATGGACCTATGATGTCGCCGAGAACAATGGCTTCTCCTATAAGGGGAAATGCGCGGCCTGCTTCGCCTAGTAAACTTTGGGCATCGGCTGCGTCTTCTCCATCCAGAGGGTTTTCTAGTCCTTCTAAGGTGAGAAGTGCGGTTGCTAGCACGATCAATAGTAATTCTGGTAGTTCCCCTTCGATTCTTAGCTTCTCTGCTGATGTGAGGAGAGGGAAGATAGGGGAAGATCGGATATTTGATGCGCATACCTTGAGGCTTCTTTATAATCGGTATGTGCAGTGGCGGTTCGTTAATGCTAGGGCTGATGCTACCTTTATGGTGCAGAAATTGAATGCAGAGGTATGGTTGAATTTGTATTCTGTCAAACCATGTTCGATATTATAGTTTTTGTTATTTGTTAGTGTCATGAATATCGCAATTGTTATTTTTTTCCGCCAGTAATTGTGCATTGCTTCGTTTTTTATAGTGTGCTTTATGGAATGGTTTAGGTTAGTGGGATGTTGTTTATTGTGCTTGCAAATTACTATTTTCCGCTCAGGGATTTAATGTCGAACAACATTAGAAATCCTGTGCTAGGAGTTTAGGCTGTAAGCTAAGGTCTCAGGGTGAATGGTGAATTTTGCTATCTGATTTTCAAGGAAATATGCTAGATTTTAGAGTGCAGATTGACAGAGATGATGCAACTCATTTTGCATTTATTGGATTCATCATCTTAATCTCGAATTATAGACAGTATTTCTCATTATCGTTTAATCTCTTCTAAGTGTTTGGAGATTTCAAAGTTTTCAACCGTCGCAAAGTGTCTTTGTAGTTGCAGATAATGCAGGCTCATTAGTAGATGATCTAGTCTAGACTGTAAATAATTATCAACAAGGAGTTCTCACAAATTCTCGCCTAATGATTTGTACTAATGTTTAAAATGTCTTCAGAGACCTTATATGACGTCTGTTCTGGTTTGTATTGAGTTAAGAATCTGACCAATGACACCAAGAAACTATCTTTGTTGGTAGTGGTCTAATTAGGAAGCTCTATAGTGAAAAGTTGTCATGTAGAAATTTGCAAGTAGCGTTGTGTGTTGTCCTATATTTGGCTCAAGTGTCTTAGAAACCGTTAGGAACCCAAGAATTAAATTGAGAAGAATGAACTATTTTATTGAAAAATTTGAGAAAAAATAAAAGAGAATAGGAGAGAAGTCTCTCCTCCAAGGGTTTCCCCTTAACAATAGAGTCACCACTCTATTCCCTCTATCTATGTATCCTTCTATTTATACATGTTATTACTGTAACTATCCAACTAGCTAGCTAACCAACTTCTCTATCAACTCTTAACTACTCTAGTTAGTAGTTACCCTTTATTCTATATCCTACCAGAAACAAGTAGGATTTTACAGTAAGCCAATTGAATGGAAATGGATGTAAGCTGATAGGAACCTGGTATTTTATTGATTTAGGGAAGAAATCCCCTGATTATACAATATATCGTAGAGCTTCTTCGAGGGTCTGTACGTTCGTATGCCAAAAGGGCTAAGGCCCCAACACTATCTCAAATCACAAGAGTCAATGCAGTCTTGGAGTCTCCTTTTCATCCCTTTCTATATCAATAACATAGTCTACCTCTCTAACTATCTCAATATCAACTGATTGTAATAACACACTCTAACTCCTTCCAACTAACAAACCTATCATAAACCTTCTATGTATGAGGACAAAATTATTATATGCAAAGATAAGGATTGTATTGAATGGCCATATACTTGAGTATATGCACAGAAAATCAAAGTAGTTGCTGGAAAGGTTTAAGTTTATCTCAAGTAGAAACCTTTGTTCTACAGCTTAACCTAATAACATGTTGACAACGAGTCTGGTGTCCATCAAAGTTGTCCCCATTTACGCTTTTCTACAATACTTTATAGGCTGTGGAGTTCTACTGGTCTTCTTAGTGACATTCAATAATTAAATGCTTTTATTTATGGGTTTTCACTTTTCACTATGCTGACAATGTTATTAAGTGTTCACTCATGTGTCACGGAATAATGTACTCCTACAATGTTTAGGATGACAGTGGCAACACTGTTGGCCGATAACAATACTTACACATGATAATGTACTATACACTAAAGCTAAACTAAATGATTTTATTGTGCCAGACACATTTGTGGAACGCATGGGTAACAATCTCAGAGCTTCGGCATTCAGTCATACTTAAAAGAATCAAGCTGGTATTACTGAGGCAAAAGTTGAAGCTCACTTCCATTCTAAAGGGACAGGTATGATTCAATAGTATTTCGCCAATATTTCTAGCATGTGTTACAAAGGATTCAGTGTTATTTTTAGATTAGAGTCATAATTGGAAATGCATTTGGACATTTGATCAGTATTAATTATTTTACATTTTACTATTATTATGTCACAATTGAAGTATATTGTGCTCTGTCATAGATTTCGTATTTGGAAGAATGGGCCCTTTTAGATAGAGATCACTCCAGTTCTGTACTGGGAGCAACTGAAGCTTTGAGGGCCAGTACTCTCCGTCTTCCGCTTGTTGAAAAAGCAACAGTATGTAGTGCAATTTTTGGATACTCCATACTAATTTAAAATAGTCTGTCAAATATTGAACTGTTATTTTTTTTATCAGGCCGATGTGCCAAATTTGAAGGATGCTTTGGGGTCCGCAGTTGATGTGATGCAAGCAATGGCATCCTCAATTTATTCTCTTTCGTCAAAGGTGAGTTTTTATAAGGTGCATGGTTCTTTTAATTTTGAAGCATCAATGAAGTGTTTAAAATTTATTGTCTGGACTTCTGCTCAAAAGTTGGGCATTTAAGTTAGAAGTAATACGTTCCTTGATTGGTTAAGATTTTGTCAAATCAAGTGAAGCCATTCTACCATTTATTGATTGTTATTATAATCCTTGGAAAAAGAGCCAAGATTAGCTTGTTAGTTTACCCATTACCCATTTCATTACCATTTAATAGATCATATTTATTGCCTTTTGAAATTATATTGAATAATAAATTAAAGAATTCTTATTTAGATTGATATTTGTGCAGAATCTTTTGTAAATGCAGAAAATTTAAAATCTTAAAGGATCAAAAGCTCATAATGATGGACTCACTATTGTCCACTGTCTTGATGTCATATAAACCAAGTGGTTGGCGTCAAGTGCTTCATGAGCTTCATTTAAATTCAAATTGATTTGGAGTACCAAGTTTGATCCTTGATTGGAACAATCCTTGGTTAGGTCTAACATACCTCCATGTCAAACTCCAAATTACGAGGGGCCCTTTCCCCCAAGAACTAGATGGTTATGTCAACAAAAAAAAACTCAACAATAAGATATTAAGCTGAAAATAATCAAACAAAAAGTATGAAAGATATCTTGGCTAGTAAGCGCATGATATCATTTATCAAGTAGAACATATTCTTACCTTATATGTGCTTAGCTTTGTCAGTCTATGGTCATAGCATGTGCACATTAAAAATTGGCGTCTTACCTCGTCTTTCTCATAGGGCTAAACAGCACTTGGGAGTTGTGACATTATTCTAAAAATATGTGTATATATATATATTGATTAACTGATACATATTTGACCTACCAAATATTTTTTTTAGCCGTGTGTATTTATGAAATACTTTTTTTAGCTGTGTATATACATATAGCGCACCACACCTTGTTCTTGTTTTTTTAAGCATTTGATGTGTTGCTAGGTTTCTTGTCAATCTCCACCTCATTTGCTTTTGAGCTCTAAATATTTAGTAGTGTCGATTCACACTACCCAAAGGAATGATCAAAATTCTAATGTAGCATAGTGATTGCATTGTAAAACCTGGATAGATTGTTTAAATTCTTTTGAAATGATTGATGTGTGGTTCCTTGAACTATCCCCTGAATCTGGGCTAAGATGCACAATATCCCACACATGGTTGTATGTGTGGGTTCATTTCTGCAGCCATCATAAATTTTATTATTTTTATTGTTTTGCCTTCTGTGGTCACCTTTTCAAATATATGATGAAAAGGAGCTGCATTTGTAACAACTCAGCTTATTAGGTGGGGTCAGTTTTGAAGGATCAATCAACACCATTTTGCTGCATTATACAAGAACCACCAAAACATTTTCTCACTATATGGACCATTTTACTTTATCAAAAAGCAAATTCAGTAAATCCAACTTATTATTAGGACTCCCTCCCCCATAGGAACCCTTGCTTAATTCTGGAAGAGTTGAAGACAACATTCCTCAAGGCCAAAAGCCAATTGCTTATTTAAGACCTGTTTGGATTGACTAATTTGAGCTTATCTACTGGCATAAGCACTTGTGAGACTTTGAGAGCTTATGAAAATAGGTTATGACATGTCCATTCGTTGTTTTTAGCTTATTTTCATAAGCTCTCCATCATAACTTATGAAAACAGTTTAAAACTTAAATGAAAGTAATTTGACTTTATTTTATCTTTCTTTTATAGAAATAGCTTTTACATAAGCACTTATATGATAAGCGCATTAAGCAATAAGCACTTAATTAAGCTTTTTATCCAAACAAGTTCTTTTAAGTTTCATACTAGGCCACTCATGGAATGGTTCATGCATAGAGAGAGAGAGGGGAAGCGGGGGTTGGGTTTGAGATGAGCAAATATTTACACTTCTATTCTATTAGTATATTGAAAACCATTCGTTTGTAGCAGGTGGAAGAAACTAACTGCTTGGTAGCGGAGATCCTAAAGGTAACATCAAAGGAAAGGTTTTTGCTTCAACAATGCAAGGATTTTTTGTCTTCCTTAGCAGCCATGCAGGTAATTAATCATGTTTGTCCGAAGCTTTCTTGTTCTAATTTTGACTACATCCTATTCTTATCTAAAAATATTGTGGCAGGTCAAGGATTGTAGCCTAAGAACGCATATGTTACAACTTTCTCGTGCACCAGCTTCTTAACAACAAACACGTGTGTAGAATTGATTTTATTTGACCTGACAGCTCTCACTCCTAATGCTAACACACTACTCTCCCAAGCCTTTTATTTAACACAAAAGAAGGTAATAAGAATGGAATGAAATGGAGAGTCAATAGCTGGTTTTTGTTTGCTGGTTTCTGAAACCTAGTGTGGTCTTGAATGTCTTGTGTGTAGTGTATCCCATGTGTCTGAATATTACAGTTTACAAAAGGAAAAAAAACAGCTTTTCTCTCTCTCACTAGATAGTTAGATTAATTAAGATGTATACAATTACCTTGTCATTTGAGGGAAAGCTGAGTGTCTGTCTGTGTATATATCAATATGTAATCAACTAATTATTGTTTAGTAGGTAGTTTGTTGCCTAGATCTTCATTTGAATCAATGGTGTATTATGCTCTATTAGTTTTAAATATCCATTTCTTTTATTCAACTGAAAAGAAAGTATAGTATAGTTTTCATCATAATCTAATCTAAATGTCTACTTCTATGTTGCAAGATTTCTTGTATGTAAAGCTTTTCTTGACACAATGAAATATCGACATTTAAAATCAGTAAAATACAATGATAGATATTTTCCCCCAACCTAAATACAGTTTAAAATAATGTGTAGATAGCTGTGTTACGTGAACTTCATTTGGTGATTAACTTAGATTACAAGCAATATGGTACAATGAATTTAAAGTGAGTGTATGTATTGTCATTGTCACTAAAATCAAACAATTCTAAGAATGAGGATTGTAACGTGCGAGTAAAAGGATCAAAGCCACGAATGTGGTCCAATCTTAGAGGCCCATTTCATGCTACTTTTGTGGTCCCATAACAGTGCCGTCTTCTTTAGGGCTAGTCCCATTTACAGTCCAAGATTCTGTGGCGGTAGCAAAAGAAATCCTCAGGCTGAATCACATGATTCTTTTTTAGGGAAAAAATACACATGATTCTATAAACTACTATAAACAAATAAGATTAATTATATTTTATAAAATAAGTTATTAAAAGTGTAAATGTGTTAAGTTTGATATGTAAAGGATTCTGACTTGAGTCAGTGTAAATGTGTAATACTATTGGATATACTATTAAAACGGAATCAGTAGTAAATTGCTTGCCTGCATTTTATTTTTTTTAAAGTGGGACACATGCATTTACCACTTTGGTAAAATTTGGTGAAACAGCCCATTCGTGACTACTGGAAAAAGTTAGCATTATTTGATTTGATTCAATGCCAACTCGAGTCAATGCCCGTGACATTATTGTATATACTTCCCATTCTTTGCTATGTCATGTTAAGTCGTAGAATTATCACTATTTTTAGTGAAATTTTCTCACTTGTATAATCTTCATGGGTATCTACGACTTGACATATGTACATTCACATTAGTAGCTATAGCGAACAAAAGAAGAGAAATTTACCAGTTGTGAAAAAACAAAATTCTAGCCAACACAAGGGAAACAGTTTTACCCGTTATGGGTAAATCAAGGTTTAGACTAGATAAGGGTAGACGAATATTTTGATACATAGTTGTAGTACATGAATATAGTGTAAGTGTTGAACACTTTGTATTATTAATGGGAAATATTTAAAACAATAAAAAAAGGTAAAGATAGTTTTTTTTAATATAAGGTAAAGATAGGCTGAGTTGCCCCCCTTTGTGACATGTAAAAAAATGAGTTTATAGAGAGGCTAGTAAATTGTAATATCATTGTTCAAGCTCATCGTTGTTAAATAATACTGTGTTGGCTTAAGTTTTTTTTATTTTTAAAGAGTGTGCGAGCAGTTTACTACCCTTTATTGGGTAAAGTTTACATAGATCCCACCAAAACATGTGCGCCCCTTCTAAATTTGATGTGACTTATGAATTTTAATCAACCAATTAATGAAAGAAAGTGCGTTGCAACTCTTGGTTATGGAACAAATTCCATGTTTTATTTGGTTAATTCATCATTATCGTTTGTTTACTAATAGTAGGAAACATCATATGCATATGACGGATCCATATTGTCGCGTATCTGTGGTGATTTAAAAACTTCGTTACATGACTGTCCATTGGCAACGGCGATTTGGATGAACATGTTTGACATCGAGATTAGGAACGTTTTCTTTCCTTGTTCTTGGACTTGATCAGTTGCTTAGGCTTAATATAGAGAACGAATTGGAACAAGAGAGTGATGTAGGTTGGTCTGCACTGCAGCATGGGCTACGGCATGTCATGGCCTTTGGTATTGGAGAAATAGAATCTTGCATGACAATTCTTTTAATGTATCCAATCAGACCGTGGCAGCATGTCATGGTGAAAGCTAAGATTTATGATGAAGGCTAGAAATTTGCTGGTGGCCACCGAACCATGATTGGATCAAATCTAACACAATGGTGTGGTGGTTTAATTAGAGATGAGAATGGCAATTGGATACGTGGCTTTTCCAAGTTCTCAGGATGTTTGTAGTTCTTATATTGTGTAACTTTCAGGGAGTTTTAGACTTTTAGCTTGGTCTTGCGGTTTTAAACGGGTAAAGCTGCATGTAGATTCAAAGGTTGCACATACCTTATATTTTTATCTAAAGAGGAATGTAGTGTTTAAGGTGCTAGATTGATGTGGCGGATAATCAAGTGTCTAGAATTGGATTGAGTAGTGAAAGTGTGTCACTCTAATATTTGTGGTGTCATGTTTGTAATTGTATTTATGTAACTACTCTAAAAGAAATTTTATTCTATTTATTTGTCCAAATAAATGGTATGACTAAAACTAGAAATTTTAGAGGAATATCAACAACAAAATATATTATAGCTACCAAAACCAAATTCACTGGTTATTGTAGAAAATTAGGTGGTCACAATTATTTACCATAATACTCTGAACAGAGCAATTTTCAATATATAAAGTTATGGGATATTAATTTCAAAATTAAGAATATATAAAGAAAAAAGGCATGAGATCATAAGAATAGTGTAAGGAGTTGGTTCCTTTGAGTTTGAGAATTAGCATAAACATAAGAACAATCTTCTCGTCTTGTTCTACTTGCCAACGTGGACGACTCCGATTCCTCGGACTCATGTGTCCCCGCACGTTGCTTTTTTGCTTGGTTGCACTTCCTTCTCACCACTCTAGAGTGTGACATCAACCCAGATTGTTCTTCTTCATTACAATTCTCTTCCATAATAAACTCTTGCTGTTGGTGATATTGATGATCAATTGAACTGCTCTCATGATCCACACCTAACAATTGATCAGGTAGTGCCGTCAACGCGCCGCCGTTACCTCTCAGCACTTGTTCAACACCAAGTTGACATAATTGCCACTTTCCAGTCCATAACAGCCCAACTGCTCCATTTACTGGATTTATAGTTCTCCCAACAGCTTCATACATAAGTGACTGGAACAAACCTGTAATATAATTGAATTAATACATGTTATATATAAAAGAAAGTTGGATCAACAAAAGTTTGATGCATTTGAATATTCTTTTGAACAAGATACATCAACTTTTGTTTATCCGAATACTATGACAATTTTATGACATACATGATCTTTGGTTGGGAGGAACAGGTGAAAGAAAAGACATGAGAGTGGCACGGCCGAAGAACTTGGTGACAAAGACAGTGGCGTTAGCCTGTGCTTGTGGGTTTTGTATCCACGTTAGACAATCTCGTAGCATGCAATCCTCACTGCATCCCTTTCTCAAAACTCGGCAACCGTTGCAACTCATTTTTATATATCTTCAATTTACTAGATGCATGAATCAACTAGATAGATAAACGTAACACTATATGGTCTTTGCAGTGCAGGTTTTAGTTAATCATGTGAAGAAAGGAAACTTAATTAAGCATAATATATGGTATTAGTATATATAGTGCTGAAAAGTAGGGTAGCACTTGGGTGATATAGAGTTGGGTGACATTGGTGACATTGACCAATTACAATATCACAATGCTTGTGTTTCTCTCTCTTTCACAAACATTGTGACATTGTAATTGGAAAGTAGGAGTGTGTGGGAATCATGCATCATCAACTAATCAACATTTGTTCATTTTTTTAATAATAGTACTAATATTATAGTGTATATATTCAAACCATGGTTAAGTTACAAATATTGGGTAGGGTCATGTTGTGGGGCTAATTAATCAGGATTCCCACGAAGTGGGTGCTCAGGGCTGCAACTCAGGTTCTCCGCAAATGTTGGGAATTTTTCCACACTTGACTTGGGGATAATTCCCTTCACATTTCTCTCCCACCATCAAATTTTACTTTATTCACTAATTTGGACCACCGTAAATGCATACTAACTTTATTTCTCATGAATTAGTTGTTAATTGTAATTTTGTGTCCTAATCTTTTTAGCTCCTACATAATTAACTTGAATGTGGATGTTTGAATTGATGGTAAATTTGATAAGATTATGGTGACACATATATATAATATAATAATGTGATCGCATGAAATTCAATATGTATTAACGTAGTTCGTCAATGTGCACCCAATATACTAATCAAACATTCGTGACTTCAAACATTATGTAAATAGTTTTTTATGATTTTTTTCTCCATAAAAAGAATTCATTTATATTTCAGACATTCTAATTAGCATTGATTCTTCTGTCATAAAAATAAGAGCAAATAAGCATTCGTTGTTGGTGTTTCTAATTTATTATATAGTACTCCACCTTATTTTTTGAATGGCATGCATACAATATTATTAGAAAGTAAATACTCATTATATACCTGTTGTTGCAATTTGTAGGAGTATTTTTTTTTTCCTAGAGGAGATTTATAAGGATATTTGTTTATCTTCATTTGAGCATTTTCCTATATATACGTTTCTGCACATAGCTAGCTAGTAATAGATAGGATTTATTTTATATTTCCATATACAAGGTTTAGATATAGGCATGACAACAAAACTCATACTCGTGGTTATCCGCCCGAACCAAACTCAATTTGACGGATTTTTTCCATTTTGATTGGGTTTGAGTATGAGTTTGGGTATTCCACGATTTCAAAACATGGGTATGAGACGGGTAGCGGGTATATAGGTACCCTCCCCAAACCCATACCCAAACCCGTCCGGAATGCAAAAAAATTATTTTAGGTTGACATGTCATGTTATTTTGTTTGATAACTGCCGTGTTATAAAAACTACCATTGATATTTAAAAGAGTAACTAAATCAATCGATCTAACAAATGTTATAGTGAACATATTTTTTTTTTGGCTTCCACACCGGTTTCCGACCCACCAAAGGTGGGTGACTAATCCGGCTCGTGCGTAGAGGCATGCGCACTGGCCAAGCGTTGTTCCCCCTGGAAATCGAACTCGGTCGGTATTCCCCAGGTAATGTTATAGTGAACATATTGGATAATGCATTACAACATTTCTATAGCGGTTGCAAAAAACTTCTATTTTACATTAAAAAAAAATTAATGCGAGGACGGGGATGTGGCGGAGATACCCGAACCCGTCGGGGACAGGGATGGAGTTCAATTTCTCATCCCCGTTGATATGAGTAGGATAACAGTTGATATGAGTAGGATAACAGGTAAGTATATGAGAATCAAATATTGAGACGGAGAATATAAAACCCGTCCCCATCCTGCCCATTGTCATATCAATCTTTATTAGTTTCCATTTCAACCTTACTCTTTTTTTTTTTTTTTTTTTACAAAATTCCAACCTTACTCTTATTCTCGTCACTTGAGAACTGAGATAAATTCCAATTTATAAAAAACTAAATCACTACAATATTTTGCCTACTTCAAGATGAGTTGTAAACAATTAAAACTCTATGATGACAACTTTACAGTGGGGATATCAATATGTCAAGTTCAAGTGGAGCGTGAGGTATGATGATTTATTATTATTGTGCTAGCAGCATATATATAGGCATAGAAATTACAGTCAGAATTTGGATACGTGGCAATTGCCATCTTTATCCATACTGGACCACATCTTCGTTCATATGAACAAAGGTATTTCCAATTCCAACAAAATTAATGTTTGTGGAGAATGGGATTCCATTTAGGATAAAATTGTGCATTTGAAACTTTGACGTAATATGCAATGCAACAACAAATATGTCGTTAAAGGTGACTCTACCATGGTATAGTATTAAAAAAAAAATTTGTATATTTAAATTGGAGATCTGGACCCATTGTAACCCCGGTAATACTTTTAATTAAGTTTGATTAGGCTCTATATAGTTCAAAATTAGTTTGTGAAATGCAAGGACAATTATTGGTGTATCTTCTTTTTTTATAATCACAGAATCTGTATTCTGTGCCCCTTCAATGCATTAGGAAGACAGATTAATGAGGTTGGGCCATTTTATCAGAAAGAATGTACTGTTTCAAAAAGAAAATCAGAAAGCATGTTAATATATAACATATGTTTTTAACATAATTTTATAACTAGTCTAGTGAAAAAATTATACACTTTAATAAAACAAACACTTTTTATGAGACACATATATCAGATTTTTTTATATAAAAATAAGTATCAGAAAGAAATAATGTGTTTCAATTTTGCTATCTTCATCACAGTTTTGTCTATAGTAAATAATCACTCTCACGGCTTCGGTTTAAACATTTACACTCCTTTGTAATAAACGTAATATCTTGATTTTAGATTTTGGTTAAGCTCCAATGAAGCTGATCATACACCTTGTGAAAGAAACAAAGTAGTTACAACTGAAGTTAACAGGTAGATTATTAAATGTTACATACCTCAGCAATTACTATTTGATCCATTATTATTATTAATACTTACTACTAAGGTTTATTAAACTTTCTGCCGCGGCACAGTTACGTGGCCCTAGGACTAGGAGTAGTAACCTTGGGTTAATTAATTCAATATTGTTATTACTAGTACTATATATTGATAAATAATCCAACCTTCGAAAGGTTGGTATGTGGTTAATGGGTGCCGGATTGGCAGTAATTATCAATGTTTGTGACGTGAATTTTAAAGCATGTTTATGTGGATTTTAGTGGACCAATTTTGTTTCTTTTTGTGTTTGCTACAAACAGTAAACAAATGGGATAGTTAAATTACAAATTTCAGAGCACTCACCTGCATTTTGTCACTGTTCTATTGGTACAGCACAATTGAGTTGTTTTGTTTTTCCCTTCGGTTTATACTGTTCGTTTTAGAAGTCTCATTTTGGATTACACTTACACCAATTCCTCTAACAAAAGAAAATGAATATGCAAAGAATGTCTAGTGACTTGTTAAATTATAGTATATGCGGAGGAATTTTGGCATAGTCATAACTCATAACCATTTGAACATAATATTTGAACACACTTACATATTTTAAAAAAAGTAAAGAAAGAAAAGAATTAAATAATATGTATTTTTGAAATAACTAAATGATATGTATTTTGAGGCGTGTTCAAATAATTAACCATATATATCCGCACACACTTGCATTCCATGTAGTAACTCTACATATCCTCCATCAATAGCTTTATTTCAAAATGAGTCGCTTAAAAAAGCAAAGAGCAATAGTTATAGGCATGGTAGTTGCCAGTTGGATCGTGGAATCGCACAATTCTAGGATCCACGACATTGTTTTGTGCTTGGTGCGACAATTTTTTGGTGGGATTGTGTGTGTGGCTTGTTTTCTAGCTTAGGGTAGGGTTTTGCTTTGTTGGAGAGTTCGGGGAACACGGAAAAAAAACAACATGCATGATGCTCCAAGATCATAAGAGAGGGAGATGATTTTATGCATTCATAAACGATGTGAAATTTAACCACTCACACTTGAAATCCAACATGCTTAAATGACCCGTTTGCGCTGCACATCCTCCTTACGCCACTGCATGTGCTCGTCCTACCATCTATTACTCTCCCTCCTTGTGAATTCTCGGACACCGAGAGTTAATGTGGCTCACGATCTCTCAGTATTGATTTGTAGAACTATTTCTTGTTCAAGTGGTAAAAAGAGCTTGTTATTTATTTCTGTTTTAGACTTCTGTATGTTATGACCCTAACACTCTTCCAATCGAATTCATTCTCTTGTATTTTTAAATGTTTAAATAAAGTATAACAAAAAAGTATAATAAAAAATAACATGATAAAAGAAATAAGGGTCATGTTAACTTGCTTGTGCCTTTAGGGCACAAGATAAGGAATCCAAAAGTAGAAATGTTTCCTTAAATTTTGTGTATTCTAGTTATTATAAATTCAAAAAGTAAATTGAATGTACGCATTCCAACAAAAAGTTATTATGTTAGGTTCCTTATCTTATGTCTTAAGGGCACAAGTAAACATTTCCCAAAAAATTATTATTATAATAAAATAATAGGTGCAAACAATGATATATAAATATAAGGGTGGCATTTAGCCCGGAATGGGGAGTTTTTTCCCACCATTTTTTCCCACCATGGGAAAGCTCCCCTTTCCAGGACACCTGTCAGTGAGTTACCTCTTTGATAAAAATAAATAAACAACTGAGAATTGTTATTTAATGTTGTTTGTTTTTTCTAGTGCACCTCCCCCTGTTTACTATTGCTTCACCTCACTTCCATTATTTTCAGAAGACCACCTCATTCATTTCCTTCGTCCTCCTCTCCAACAGCTTATTTTTTTTCTTTGACAAGATTAAAACTCCTTCTCTCCAACAACTAAAAATGAAACTCAACACATTCATGGAAAAATAATCCAAATAGTTTTTCAAACTAAAACAACTATATTCAATCCAAGAGTCTCAATTTACAGCTCACACATATCAATAATTCATTTGGATCTACAGCTCAATAAAATCCAATCCAAGAATTTTTATAAATTTGATTCATATCTATAGATTGCTTCTCTCAGTTTTCAATTTATTTATTCTATAGAACTTTCTTTTTATTGTTGCAGATCTGATGAAAAATGAAAATGAATTATTTTTGCAGATCTGATTAAAAATGAAAATGAATTATTTTTGTGGATCTGATTAAAAATGAAAATGAAGGAGGAAGAATGATGAAAACTCTCGAGAATGAACGAAAATGAATAGAATTAGAAATTTTGGGGGAAAAAAAATCTGAAGTAAAGGGAAGAACCCAGAGGTGAGCATGAAGAAAAAAGAACTGAGATGAATTTTTAGAAGAGAACTTCAAAGCCATCGAATAATTGACATGCTGGAGTTTTTTTTTTGTTTTTTGAAGGAGACATGCTGGAGTTTTCTTATTTTAATTATCTTTTATGTTTGTATTAATTAGTAATTAAAAGAGAAGTTCTAGAGTATTCTTGTTTTGATTTTAAAAGTAATGAAAAGTGATTTTGATTGATTTTTAACTTTAAGTGATTTTAATTGAATTTTAATGCATTTTATTAATAGTCAACAAATTTATTTTATGTCACACAAAATGGTCCACACACAAAAAAAAAATGTCACGAAAAATGGTCCACATAAATTTATTTAATGTCACACAAAATAGTCCAAATAAATTTATTTTATTGACTTTAGTTATCATTTTTATCTAATTTTAACAACTGATTAATTGCATATCCCTTTTCTAATTCAAATTAACATGGAATGATTAAAATGAGATGAAAAAGGTCCAGCACAGTCCGGTATATTTGGCTTAGAAACAACAAGCCCAAAAAAATTTCCAAATCATGATTTATAAAAAAAAACAAATATATCAAACAAATGAAAAGTGTTATTTAATCATATAGTGGGGTACACGTTTTGCTCAACAAAAAGTAACAGCAAGTATTAGGTCATTGATCCTAGCCATCCAAATAAAATACCATTATATCTATGGTTGTGGTTAAACTTTTTCATGGTGGGAAAGAACTTCTCATTCCCATGCTAAATGCCACCAAATGTAAGATGCAACCAAAACTTGTACGTAGTATCTCAAGTTTGACTACACGTTTATAGGTTAAGATCATACACATACATGTACATAACAATACAAATTATGAAGTTTTCATCTTTTTATTTATTTTATTTATTATTAATTCAAATTTTATAACTTGTTACACCATCAGTGTACACAGTTATATCACTCACTCGGGTACCAGCAAAATAAATTCCTAATATATCAGTAAAATCATCTCCTTCAGTACTTTTCATTAATCTGTTGATAAGTAAACAACTACTTTGATAGGAAAGATGCCAAGGTTTTACTACATGAGTTGCATTCTTCACAATTTTCCTATTTTAAATTATATATACTTTAACTTAATTTAGAAAGAGATAAACCACTAGTTTTGAGGTCCTCTTGACATAAAGAAAGTAACCCAAAAAAAGAAAGAAAGGAAACATTAGAAGAAAAGACAAGAAAGTGAACCAATAGCTACTCTTAGGAAACTGAATTCCTCCTATTTCTGGATGGTGTAGATTTAACTTCTTCAGGGTTAACAGAACCAATACTCTCAGATGAATCTGAGCCACTATTTTCACCATGTCCTCCTTTGCTTGCCCATAGCTTAATGAAAGACTTCTTTGACTTCAACAACCCTTTCATTTTTCCAATAACAGCCTTATCCATGTTTGGTTTAGCATCTCCATCTTTGAAACTGTTTCCAACTCCGTTGCTTTGTCTCAACGACGCAAGTTCCTTTCTTAATGCCTTTAATTCCTCGGCTGTCGCCGTACCATCAGTGTCATATTCCGGATTAGTTGTTCCCGACCTTGAGCTACCGTTGGATCCAATGCTCAAGTCTTTGATTCCTTTAGCTATGTCTGGAGTGCTGGTACCCGATGACGCAGCGGTTCTGACCTGCTCGAAATGTAGTACCTGCACAATTACACGTGTCGGTAGCCTCTCGTTTTGCACGGCATGCAAGGATGCATCAACTGATAGCTTTCTGCAATCCATTAGCTGGCATATACTCTTCTTTTCACCTTTGCTGATACCAGGGTGCTCCTGTAGTGTTTCGAAGCATTTTAGTGTAACGGATAAAGCATTATTTGATAATATGCAGAGAATTTAAATTTTAACATACTAAGACACAACAACAAAAAAGCATTCTCTATACTGAATTTAAAATGGACTATGCAAAATGAATCAAAGAATTAATTTTACCTTCAAATATGTGTCAATAGCCCTGTAAAGGCCATCATGAGACGGACGAGAGATGCTAGAAACTAACTCAGCAAGATTTAGGAAATCTGACAATAGTAAATTAGGATCCTTCGCGATTTCAGCAAGGTATCCATCTATGAGTTTTGCAACCATCAGCTTAGAGGCATCTGATAAAATTCCCGGCTTTCTTATCCCTTCAAGTTCGCCACCTCCAACCAATTCAATCTCGGAATTGTGATCTTTCATAAGAAACTCCCTTACAATTTTATGTACTATACCGACATCATACATTGTAATCTCTCCATCTGGTGCTTTAATCAAAATATCATTTACCGAAGCCTCCTCTAGTTGCTGACCAATTCTCTTTACGAGCACATCTCTGGTCCTATCTTCTGATTCTACAAAAATGACAGCTTTCAATAACTTGACCAAGAACCTACACGAAACACTGCCTTTCTCGGAAGGCAACAACTTCACTATAGTTTCAACTATTAACCGATGCTTCGACACATCCTCACATGGGATCATACCCTTGCTGAAATTTGGCAACTTTCTGTAAGCATAAGCTTTCAAGGCTTCACCAATTACATCATTAGATTGAATTTCCTTGGTTTTGATATTTGTTATAACAGATTTGTACATGTCAACTTCAAGTTCGCATAAATCTTCAACCCACCAGTCTTTTGGCACATTTCGAGTTCTAACTCCATTCTGGTTGGACTCAAAGCCATTTTCTTCCGGAAGCTTTTTTCGGTTATAAGTGTAAGACCAGTCAACTTTAGACACATCGACGCATGCCTTATTTGCTATAGATTCAATGCAACGGTTGACAACCTTTTGCTCCTCATCCAATGGTGACAAAGACTTTGTAGTCTGAAGAAGGATAATGGAATCCTTCCAACTACGAAAAATGCTAGAGCTTAGGAAAACATCGATCTTGAAAAGAAGGTTTCCTTTCTCAATGTTTTCATGCATTCCAAGATACTCTGCTGCACATCTAGTAGCAATCACATTGTAAGCATTGAGGGTAACAGTCATGCCGTAGCAAAACTTAGCACAAATCTCAAAGGCACTTGCACCACCAGGAATGTCTGAAATTTGAATTTCGTCGATGTTTTCTTCATTATTGAGGGAGATCAACTTCTGTAAGTGAGAACTCTTTGATATGAGAGGAAACTACAAATAAAAAGATTTGGAGTATCAGTAACATAAAATGAACACTTATAGTTGAATTCATTTAGCTGTTTATTTGTGAATAACATGAAGCAATCTTTCCCAACCTGAAAATTTCAAGTAATGGTTGTCCGAACCAGATTTTCCATAAATCTAACCCAATTTAAACTCACTGCACGTGAAACTTACCCATTTAGTTGAGATTTTGATAACTAAGTTAATAACAGTCCTTTCCATTTCTGATCCTTAATAAGGTCATGCATTATGATTCACTTATATATCACATATGAGTAAACAATTAGTTTATTTATTGGGATTTTTTTTCATTGGGATTTTATCATCACATGGCTTTTCAGCACAGGTTAAGGAACAAAAAAATAGAAACTATTAAATAGAAAGAAAAAAAATACTTGAAATCCAAAAGGCAAAAGGTGATAAATGTAAATTTCATTCCTTTTAGTGTGGTGTAAGGGAAATAAACATAAAAATTGAGTTGTATTTATCAACCGTAACTTTGCACAAATTGCTATTAAATTTATTAGGCATGGTAGAAGGATTTGAGCATACCTTGTGTAAGTAAAACTTTGTATCCCCTATACTGACAATAATATCTGATGCCAACTCACTTGCAACATACCTGCACATGAAAGGCATCTTGTTAGAACAAACTATCTGAAAAGAGGGTGCCATAAAATGAATAACAGACATAAAAAAAGGGTAGAATGCTAGAATGGTGGCTAGATCAAGAATGACTGAGAAATAAATGCATAGCTATTCTTAATTAAATTTCTTTCCCAATCTTCTATATTCGAAAAGGGATTTGAAACAGTCTAATTGAAAAGTAATAATGGACATTGTGATATATAGTCGCTAACCAATAAAGGCAGCTTCAAAGAAAAAATGCAAGTGAATCTTGCTAAGTTCGATCACATCAGTCATACATGAGCATAGTAATATTTTCAACATATAATGTATAAACACTAGTGTGTTATGATAAATCAGTTAAAAAAAAACAGTAATTTAAGCATTGAAGGAAAATTGATGGATAAATAGAAGGACAGAATATAAACATAACAAATTTTCAATATGAATGTACAGGTCCTAATCAGGTCAGCAACAATAACAGTTATCATTCATATTTGACCTACATTTCTCAGCATTAATCTGTGTATCCTTCATTTAGATCAAGCATTATAGTCATGAAGAACATAGAAGGCGGAACCTTTCAGAAAGATTAATTTTGTTATCACCAACCAAAAAAAGGAAGACGAAAAAGGAACTGAACAGAAACCATTTTCTTAATCATCAAAAATCACCTAAAAGATTACATTACATAAAGTAGAAAACTGGAAATCAAAACTAGTAGGAGTTTTAAAAAATTTCAGTTATCACTATAGTGAAGAAATATTAAAAGAAACTGTTGGGTCATTGGGAGAATGAATATCATTCTTATGAAAATTTCTTTATATTAGGAACAAAGAAAAGTTGAAACAGTAACATATCAACAAATGTAATTCTCATGACAACAAATTTTTTAGATAGCAAACTAACAATTAAGAATAATGTCTATACTAAAAGAAAATGTATAACTGTATAATATTACCTAACATTGTTGTTCCCATCAGTCTGAAACGTATCTGGCTTGGAACCAAGTTTCATAAACTTCATCTTGACAATATAAGATCTACTTTCCTCTAAGAAGATGGTAACTCAAACAAAAAAAGCTTCACTACTACTCAACCTTGGATTCCTAATTCAAACATCCCTACATATAAAACATATCCCAAAAAAGGAATGAGAAGACAACACCAGCTAACACTGAAATGTATCCAAGTTTCTTGGCTTTAAGAGAGAAAAGAAAAGTTTCTAAAGGCAACAAGGTTAAATACTGAAAAGTATAACGGAATCTTGACAGCAAACAAGGCAGAAGGTGAATATAAAAGAGAGAGAAAGATAAATGGTCTAGATTGGGATTATCCCAATTTTTTAAGCAAAGGTTCTCTTAAATGGTAAGAGACTCTAACAAGAGATTGTTTCCTTGGTCGGCGGCAAAGGCCACGGAGTCCGGGCGCACCGAGTCAGCTCAGGGAACATAGCCAACAGAGTACTAACACTAAACAATTCTAAAACCAGAGACACAAATCTGACTCCACCTCACTTTTCTTTATTTCTTTATCCTTCACTATCTGATTACACTGTTTCTTTGTTTTTCTTTTTTATGATTCATACCATACCACCAACACTTTTAAAAGCTTCAAGTTCCAAATCCAACATGTGTATACCAATCTATCTATATTTATATACTATATCTCTAAATGTTTTATTTTTTTCAATTATTTTCATTACCGTTGAAGTTTGAAAACCTGCAACTGAAAACAGCATCTTGGTATCAGTTGAAAAAAACCACCAAAACTGTAGACAACAAGAATCTTTTGCCAAGTATGGAATAAATGAACAAGATCACGAATATGTTAATTAATGAACAATCATACATCAACAAGTTGCAATAATATAAAAACAAAACTCAAACTGAAAATCTGAAGAATCCACCAGAATGTAACAAACAAAAATCTAGTAAAATAATGTTAGGCAAGATCATAATTTTATACTATGTGGTGTTAAAATCTCAACCACACATGTAGAAAAATATGCTTTAGATCCACTACCAAATCAAAATAACAACTACCCAAAATCACTCTCCGTGTAAACACCAACACCACCCAAGACTCAATTTTTTTCCCAACTCATCACAATATAAAAAACTACACGCATAACCCACTTGAGTCATTGTCTAAAAAAATATAAAACGCATCAAAATACACATACCCTTGTCAAATTACTAAGAGAAAAACACACAAAAACTAAAAATCACATTCACAGCACAACCATTAAGAAAGTAAAGATCTTACACCAACATGGAGTTTACTAGAAAAAGATGAACAGGGGTTGCTATTGCTATGACAGTGTAATAAAGTTTTAAACTTTGAGGTAAACCAGAAGAAGGGTGAAGAGAAAACAGCAAAAATATTCCATACACAAAAAACAAAACAGTTAAGAAATGTTTTGTAATGCTATTGCATTCAACATTACCACTTTTTTTTTCTTTTTCTTTTGATGTTGTTGCTTGCTAAGGTACACTTTCCTAATACATTAGTGTCTTTAATTTTAGATGAGAAAGTATGTAGCACAACATTGAATTTCTGGGATGGTATGCACTGTGACACAAACACAAAACAAGACACACACAGTTAACAATACATACCACGTTGTTAAGATATGCACGCCAAAACTGACACTTGAGGTTGCTTTTTGATATGCAAATTAAATGAAGGTAATTAATGTCTTGGTTGGTTCAGTTGAGATCAAATAATAGGATAGAAATAGATTAGACCATAGTGTATAGTTTGCTGTGTGCTGCAATGCAAACTAGTTACTTACTACTTCTCTTTACCATTTTTTCATTTTCATCATCACTTGTGTTTTTTTCATAAGTGGACAGTTGGCAAAAGCAATTTTTGCTTTGTATCCCCACAAAATCACAACAAACTATATTAGGATAATTCTATTTCTTTTCAACTGTGTCTATAGGTTGTGTTTTAAATTATACTTTTGTTCTTTTTGAGTTTTTTTTTTGGTTTCTTTCATTAAATTTTTTTGTTTTTATTTTGTTATTTTAAGTTACAGATAATAGATAGTTTGACTTTTTCGTTTGAGTCTATTAAATATTTTTTATGTGATCACATTTTGTTGATAAGTGTTTGACTCGTTAAAGAGAATAAGAAAACGTATATTCTTTGATAGACTCAAATGAAAAATCCAAAGAAAACATTAAAGAATCTAATGTTTGAAATTTAAAAATTATTAAAATGAAGCAAACAAATTTATGGACTAAAGTATTAAATATACTTTTGGTACTATATCTTTTAACAAAAATGTGTTTTGCTTCTATATCTTATTTTTAACTTCTTTTTTTTATTTTTTTAAAAAGATTCACGTTTGTTCTTAAGTGAATTTTTTTTTTCTGACTCTATTGCCAAAAATATTTTCAAGTCTGACCCCCTTTGAAAAAAAAATTCTAAAATGACCCACTTTCATTTTTGGGGGTTATTTTTTTTGTCGTTTCCCCATTCCCACCGTTTCAAATGGCGGGAATGAGCCAATGCCTGACACGTGTCCGTCCGTCACAAGCTGACGTGATTGGACGTTTTTTTTTTGAATTTTTTTTTCGTTCCCGCCGTTTGGAATGGCGGGACTGACTTTTAATTTATTTTTTTCGTTTTTTTGGCACAACATATATATATAATTAAAATAAAATAAATGATAAATAAAAATTAATTAGTTTATTCATAAGAAATAAAAATAAAAACTACTTTCTCCGCGCTAACCAATTACCTTCGAGTTCGATGTCATCGTAATATTTCCTCGGCGCCCCCAACCATTGAAGATAGCTTAAGGTCAGCCGGATTATGGGACTTTACTAATTTAATCA